>Ga0126339_10003751_pt1 | contig 11110 bp, 7 predicted proteins | sample OrbTmetagenome_2_FD_92532 | JGI IMG/M metagenome (GOLD analysis project Ga0126339, IMG submission 92532) | Coral microbial communities from Petempiche,Puerto Morelos, Mexico - Orbicella T R C metagenome | ecosystem: Host-associated > Invertebrates > Cnidaria > Coral | place: Petempiche,Puerto...
AAGTTTTGTAAAATAAACCGACACGGAGTTGAAAGTGCACGAGCTGCACTATGAAAATGCGCTAATTGCACGCGTTGGACCTTCCTTTCAAAAAATTTTGCAGACTCGCCCATACTTTTTAGAGGGAAAATGTTATGAAACCCGGCAAACAACAAAGGAGCAAACAAAGATGCTAAGATCTACAATCTTTTGCACATTCGTTTGTTTTTTGCTCATACACTATACATGAATTACGTAACCAACACGTTTCTATTGGTTAGTTCCTCAGTGCGGAGTAAGCAACTATTGTTTTGAGCACGTTCAAGGACAAAAAAGCGAACAAAAACCAAAAAAAGAAGTTTGTCGAATTTTATAACCATTTCCCTCTATTAACTACGATTCGCCAAACAAGCAGGAACAATAAGAAATTATCAAAAACAGGTTTAGGCTATGTTTAAGCAGTGTTTGAGAAACGCACAAATTAACGCGATACCAGAGTATTCACAGCGCGAAATTGAAGTCTTGTTTGCGACCTTGAAAAGCTCACCTTTTCCATTAGCCCAGATCATAAAATGCACGAAAGAAGTCGCCATCATCAATTCATGTTGTCGAATTTCTTTACAAATCACTGGCTACAGACGGGAAATAATCTTCTCATAGGAGACTCCAGTCTCTTACATCACACCTTTTTGCTCGGATCGCTCTAGAATCCGTCCTACATATAAGCTCCCTGGTTCTTATTCCCTGCCATCGCTGTAAAAATTGGTAAGAGAATCTCGTTACTCCCGCCATTTGATCACGCAACATGACAACATCCACGGGAGAACCCCCGACATGTGTTTGGATTTGCTCGGATATATGTCGTCAGGGTAGCGAACTTTGTTCTAAAAATACTAATAGTGTCCCATATCATGGGTGCGAGAGTTGTAGTCTCCGTCACCGATTATGGCTCCTGATGAAAGCTGGTTACCTACTGAGGTTTTACGACTTAAATTTGACATTTGCTCAAGTCAACTGGCCACTGGTTTGAGGCAAAAGGTATAACGTTTTCTGTTCAGCAGACGATTCATAAAGATAGCTTTCATTGATGAAGAATTTACTTGACAAGCTAAGTGCAAAAAACAAAAAAACAAAAAACAAAAAACAAACAAAAGCAAAAACAAAAAAAAAAAACTGTCCAAAAGTAGGTAGGGAGAACATAATTCTCTTATTCATTTTTTTTTTTCTTGATCAAAGCAAGTTTTGATCATGGCACCGGAATAGGTCAGTTATTGTCGGGCCCTATCAAATTTTAACAAGGAGCTAGGAAGAGCTCTATTTTTAATCAAGGCGCAGAATGCCATTCCAATCACGCGGAAGCCTGAACTCACTGATACCACTTCCTCTTTCAATATCCCGGTTGATTGCAGACTGGTTGGAGGATTAGACTAATGGAAACTATGCCCAGCCATTTTAAATGTCATCGCTGGACTTCTAGCTAGCTAATGCATTTTATACTGATTACGGCATTGTACAATTTTTAAGTACTTAAAGCGGCTAATTTTGGTCTTATCAACTGAACTGAACAGTCATTGAATTTCTTTAAAATTTATGAGTTCACTTCCTCGAACTTATTAATAATTCCTCAAGTTTAGCAAACGAAATAATGAACGTAGCGGTGTTGGGATAACTGATCTTAAAACATAAATTGTACGATTTTATTTCTCCGTTTTCTCCTTAGTTTTAACTTCGATTGAGAAAATATATCAAACAAGAAATACAGTGTTTGAGCACATTTCCAAACATTTCGAAGTTTGTCAAAACTACTCCGCGTCGCGTGCTATTTTCAACTCTCTTTTCGGTGTTTGGCAATGTGGTCTGGTGTCCTGTGGACATCCAGGGCTATGAACAGTGGTCACATGACCAAGCGAGTGCATGTGCATGTGTGTACGAGCGTGCGTTTGAAGTGAGACTTTGTGTTGCTCGAGTTATTGACCTTAGTGGCTTCTAGAAATATTACAACAGTCTTTTGTGTTTGATATATCACGTAAAGGTTTTTCGGTAAACCCCATAATCACCTACAGACAAGTTGGTGGCTCTTCAGGCTAAGCATTCTCATAATTACGTACGGGCAGAAAGAAGTTGAGCAATTCACCCATATCTGAATTGAAATCTCGTATTCTGCCTATCACCACTAAATTTCGCTCTTTTAGACAAAGCGCGCAATTGTGCTCAATCATGTTGCGCACATCCCGAAATTATCAAAATCAAACCACTGTATATCATTTCCAAATATCATTTTCCACCGACATACTTGTCGCCATCCATCGGCCAAATTTTAAGCAAGCATTTTTTTTTCTGCTATTGGTACAAGATACATTTTGTGCATACATTATTTGCTTAATGTTTGTTGATGTATCTTTTCTTTAGTTAAATTTCTTGGTCAATATTTTGACCTAAAAATTCACAGGTGAGCGTAAAGTTTGGTAAAAACATGATTATGTCTTTTGGCTAAAACTTAAACTTTACCATTCTTGTGAAAAGAAATGTGAAAATGAAAAATTTCAATTGAAAATAGGTTATGATATCCCTACATCAAACCTACGTTAGACGAACAGACATAAAGCTGTCCCAGGTGTTGTTCTTTCGTTGTCACGTAAATATACCTTTAATCACGTTTTTTATTAAATATTTAAATAGCCTAGACAGTTAAAAAATTTGAGCCATGAAAAAGAAAAATGACCGGGTATTTGAATGTATAAAGGCCTGAGATTTAAAAGCAATTTATCGGTCTTTTGTAGTGAGATATCGTGTAATCGCTATTAAGGTTGCGAAGAATGGAAATTAATAAGGATTTGGTTATGCGTAAATAAGCAAAAACTAACGATAGAACCGACTTTTCGATGTCTTCATGACGCATTTGTATTCCTTATTTTTCAGTACCTTGACAAAGGCGTCATGAAGACACCGAAACTTTCAATTCGGTTTTTATTGTTAGTGTATGCTTTTTTTGATAATAAAAATAACAAATGTATTGCTAATGACATGATTGACTCAAGCATTACTTATTAAAAGAAAGAAAAAAAAAACGTATCTTATTTTTAGTGTCTTATAAAAGAAAAACATATTTAATATTATAAACGGAATCAAAAGATCTAGTTAACTCTTGCAAAAATCAGTGTATGCAATACATCAGAGATTTTTAGGGGGAAGAATTCAAGAGGGAGAGAGATATAAAAGAGAGAATCACTAAAAATTAAAGGGATTTACTAATGGTTGATCAAACAATGAACATTCGCTTTACTCAGACATTTAGTTGCATCGTGGTGCTAGGCGGTTCACACTAATTAAAAAAAAAATAATATTGATTGAAATGTATCCAGCTGAAGGTACAACATCAGGCAAACCAGGACTTTGGAGACGGTCGTTTAAATACTGATTAAATTCCCTTTCATTCGAGATTTTAATGCAGAACGTTCATTGCCCAGTCAAAATTTCTGAGCCGCCTCTAGAAAAGGGCATTTTCATTCCAGCTTCATCTTGTCCTTATCAAGCACTAGCGGGGAGCTTCAGGAAGAAATTTCCACAAAAGCTCATATACAAGTGAACATAGGTGAAAAGCGTCCTTGGACATCTGAATCATCAAATAATATAAACCATAATTTAAAGTTTATAACTTTATAGAAAGGAAGCGAGAAACTGTTTGGATAGGATGCCCAGCTGCGCTAAGGCTAATAAAACACAAGAATTCATAAAAGAAAGTGCTAAGCATAGCTGGTCACCAAAATTGGAGATTATTTTTTCAAGATGAATCTCTGGATCGGAGTCACTCTTTTACTGCTTGGAGTTTCGTACTCTCAAGGTAAGATTCTGTGCTACCATTTATATGACGATTCTTCCATTTTTGCTCAAAATTGCTTTGTTACTGTAAAGTTCTGAAAGTAAAGATATTTCACAAGTTTTTTCCGAGTTCTTCTTACGAGTTCAATTTTATTCAATTGATACTTTTGGTCTTTCGAGGGTACATACTGTTTAAGGCGTTATGTAAAACATTTCTGAAGTACTTCAAAATTTCGTGCAGTCTTCATGCAATGTTGTTAGTATAAGAAGTTGCATCGTCGCATAAGCAACCATGAAATGGTATAAACTACAGTTTAGTCAAGTTTAGTTAAGGAATCTTGAAATGATTCAGTTCAGAACACGCGTGTAGACTGGCTTTCTAAAGGAAATATTTCACCGAGATACGACCTTTATTTCAGACTGCGGAAAACGACCTTTTACAAGCAGGGTAGTGAATGGCGAAGATGCCCAGGCCCATTCCTGGCCTTGGCAAATTTCTCTCAGAGTCAACGGTCGCCACATCTGTGGAGGATCACTTATTGACGGAGACTGGGTTGTCACTGCGGCTCATTGCGTGGAAAATAATCCCTATCCAAGTGGCTACACTGTCGTTGTGGGTGAGTTTTGTGCTTGTAAGCTCTGTTAGTACTGCGGTTTTTACATACCTATCGAATGACGGGTCACCTATTGCAAGGGAGCAGCAAATGAATAAATTAAAATGTTTAGCTAGAGAGGAAGCCACATTAGCGTAAGCTGGTGGTTGCTGTTTATGGAGGGAGGAAAACTAAGGCACTCCGAGAACACTAGGCTCAAGGCGAGGACCAACAGCAAACTATAGCTAAACCGACTTATGCATGCTGCAGGGTTGAAATCGATCCCGGCAGGAGGTGAGTGCTCTGCGCCATCCCTGCCGCCCCATCCCCCCTACATTTTATTGCCTAAGGGTCGATTAAGCATCTTTTGTATTTCGTGCCGTCATTGACGCACTCCGTACATTTTTAAAACTTGTCGCAGGTCCTGCGGTCGCACGCTTCTATTTGTATTTGTTTTGTTTTGTTTTGTTTTCGTTCCTTTTTGGTTGTTTGTTTCTCTGCTTATTTGTTTTTTTACTTTTCGCTTTTTTTTAAATTCAACCCATGACTAGTAAAGGTCACTTTATTCACTTTTCCACTGACAGGAGCCCATCGCCGTACTGGAACAACGGCTGTGCAGCGGACCTTCCGCTTGAAGAAACTATTCAAACACGAAGGTTTCAACATGAGGCAGCTTCGTAACGATATAGCACTTCTTCAGCTTGAGGGATCCATAACAACAAGTGAAAAAGTGAATACTGTTTGCTTGCCAGCTTCAGGAAGCAGGATTCCGGCAGGAACACATTGCTACATCACAGGTTGCTTATGAATCTAAATTTTGTTGTTGTTGTTGTTGTTCCTGTTGTTGTTGTTGTTGTTCCTGTTGTTGTTTTATTATGGTATAAACTTTTTCCGCATATGATAGCGATCGTGGAACTTTGAATTCCCGCTTACCCGGCCACGGTTCGTTTTTTTTTTTTTTTTTTTTTGAGTCACCAAACTTAACAATTCTTAACGAATGTCTAATCGCAAAGCTCGGACGTTTGTTTAACGTAAAACGCTTAATTAAAGATACGCAATTACTAGCAAAGGCTTGTCGGTTAAGTGGCATACCTCTTTTTCTTTTGTTGTGCTTTGCGTAATTTTAATCTATTTCTTAGGTTGGGGAAGAACTGTGGGAGGTGGAAGTGCCGCTGACACTCTCCAACAGGCCATGCTACCAGTGGCTGAACACAGTGCCTGCAGCAGAGTAAACGGAAGATTAGTTCCTGTTGATGAAAGTTCCATGGTGTGCGCTGGAGGTCAAGGCAAAGGTGGATGTCAGGTACTCAAGGGTATTCAAATAATTCAACTTGAAATTCAACATTTACACCAACGGTATTGCCAGGCTGTCCCAACAGCATAAAAAAGACATATTTTCGCCCTATTTTATTTAACATATCCTATATTTATATAATACTGATTAACCCTAAACCATGACACAATTTGCTTTTATGAAGTCAAAACATGAGAAACATTTTCAACATGCTAGAGGGCAATCATTTCAATTCTTCTTATTAGCTTTGACAATGTTCAAAGGACCCTAGGCCTGCGCAGAAAAAAATACTATGTTGGAATGGTTTGGAAAAACCTGACTGTGTTGTAGCATATAGAAATCTGTTCTCGTCTCGTAATGTAACTATAATTTATATACATATATATTTTTCCGTTTTAAACGTATACAGGGAGACAGTGGTGGACCATTTGTTTGTGACGAGGGTGGAAAGTTTGTTTTGAGAGGGGCGGTCAGTTGGGGACATAGGCAATGCAGGACAGATCATTACACGGTGTTCGCTCGTATAAGCAGCTTTATTGAATGGATTAACCAGAAAAAGTCAGGTATCTTCCTGTTTTGCCTAAAATACTACCTATGTTTGACTAAAATATTCATTTTTGAGGTCTGCATTTAATTAGCTACGAATTTATGTCTTAATCGAGCATGCATGCATGATATTTATTCAAGAATTACATTATTATCATTATTATTATCATCATCATCACCATCATCATCATCATCATCATCATCATTATTATTATTATTATTATTATTATCCTTAGCCTGCGTTTCTCAAAGTCGTAGAGAAGGTGTATATAACCTTACTAATGTCAAATCAGGTCTTCTAAAAATGAACGTTACAAATTTTATCAGCCGTAAAACAGTAAGACAGATATCATCACATGTTTGCTTGTTGTTGTATTTCTCCAGGGAGTGGCGGCGGTGGCGGAGGTGGAGGAGGAGGTAAGTAAGATAAATGTCTATTTTACTACACTCTGCAACTTGCATTATTTGATTACAAACTAAATGCTATGAAGAGGCTTGAAATGATGATGTCAAACCTGTAAATAATATAAAATAACTACCCCGAAAAGCTAAATAACAAAGATTCCTTGGTGTTCTTATAAAGCATGAACTGTTTAATATTATTATATTATCAAAACATAGAACAACTATTCAAAGCAAAATGATTCTAAGATACTTTGATTGAAGAGTATCCCATCTGACACTGACATAAAATCTTCTCACTCATATTGGGAAATCTTGGGAAAACCTGTCTTGCTTATACGTACAGTGCTTTCTTCCCGCTGGTACACCACAAATCTACATTGCATATCATCGTGTTGACTATCTTAAATAAGGTCAACACGTGCATTTAAACAGGTTGATAAACCTTCTCCACCGCCATTACATCCATAACATGGGCGTATATGTATATTTTTTTATTTGTCTTTTTTTTTTTTTTTTTATTGCCATCTAGGCTGCGTAGACCAAAGCTCGAGATGTCGTTACAGTTTGTATCAATGCCGATACGACATCAATGTTCAGAGGGCCTGCCCGAGGACATGCGGTCTATGTAAGTAGGGAATCACATTAATGCATTACCATGAATTTTTACACACCATTAATATTTACAGATGGGGACGTGGTGGTCCTGTGTTGATCTGTTAATGAATTAACCAATAGTTTCAGAAAGACTGAGTGCTAAATAAATCTAATGTTAGAAATAATAATTATTATCGAAAAAAAGTGACAAAATTGTGCAAAAACAATCTTTGTTGAAACTATTGAAGTGTTTAGAAAAAGATTGCAAACATCGTTTTATTTTTACCCACTTTTTTGTTTGTTTTCACTTCATAGAGCTGTTTGTTTGTTTTTGTTTTTGTTTTTGTTTATTTTTTTTGGAGGGGCTGGATTTCTTTTCATTTTGCGGTTGCACAGCATTCAAACCGTTAGACACTTCACGGTCTTCATTTTAACTAAATTATCACTAAATAAATACGTTGGTCTTTAGGGTAGTACGTGATCAGGAAGATCTTTCTCAGATTTGTCCGGTTCCCTATGTTGATGTGTTGTTTGGCAGGCAATCTCATTCTTCATTGTCTCTCTTTATTCTAGAATAAAAATAAATATCTTCTTTTTTGACATCATCTTCTTTTAGGTTAAGATGGAACATGACACTTCAGGAATTGAAACCAGGACTAAACTTCCATGACAAGATGAAACAGACATATATATCTAGCCATGTAGAGAAACAATAAAGTAGTTCAAGAACATATTTAATGTCGTCTCTGTTCCGTCTTCCACCGTCTTTAAATCAAGGACACGTTCCTATCGTATTGCCTGAACAATACCGACCGTGTATGATGTGAACGTGTTCAGGGCAGCAGTAGGGTTATGCGAAGCTTGTTTTTGGCGAGCACAAGTAAATCTTTCATGATTTCCTAGTCGTTCTCAAGCATCAGCATCTTTCCTAGACCCTATTCTAGAATTGAAGAAAAAAATATCCAAGGAAAAGATTTGTTTTCGCCCCGAAATTGGCGATGTTCCAACGAGTAAAATACAGTACCGACTTGGAATTTGATTTGGCTATCCTAATTACTGCCAAAGTAGTTAAATCTGACCCAAGTGGCTGAAATTAACATGCAGTATTTTTTTAGGTGAGTGCAATTTGAAAATAGTTTTCAGATATCACAAGTAGTGTAAATCCTTAATTGCTCGAGCTGTCATACGATTATTCATTTATTATAAGACTGAGAAAATTGCGAACACGCGCGCGTTAATTTGCACTGCAGTGCAAATTAACAATAAGTTAGCCTGCTATCAACTAATCACAAAGAAGTAATTTTCCCAGTCACATAACAAACTGCGTAATATTAGAGTCAAAAAAATTGTTTTCCTGCCGCAGAATCATGATTTTAAAAACTATGGAAAGAATAATTTCTTTACTCGGAGCGCAATTAAAAACCTTAAAAGTGGGATATTTTGTTCGTATCCACCGAACTTCGTCAGCCACAGTGCAAATTTGCCAGCTCACGGGGTGTTCAGTAGGTTCTAGCGAAACAAAAGTTCTTGCCACGTAAAGCAACACGTTCAAACACCGCGTAAGGGACGCACGATATCAGATTAAGTAAGCCCTCCTTGAACCGAGACTATGGCTTCGAAATAGTCAATATCTATGACACCATTTTAGCCCACTGGAGACCGTAATGAACATATAACCCTACTTAACATTCAAATTTGTATTGTGGCTGAAGAAGCTCGGTGGATTCGAACGAAATACCCCACTTTCAAGGTTTTTGATTGCGCTATGAGTACATAAAGTATTCTTTTTATATATTTTTTTTAAAATGCGTAAAATTAGTTACTGCTCCAAAGGTGGATACATACTACAGCTGGCTTTTAATTTCTATTTGGTCTCAATGTGCACTTTGGTTTTCATAATAATTTTGTCAAAGAGAAAATATGAAATATTGCCACGGGAATGATGGTATTTACTTTATCGTCTAAAATTGTTTTGAAATATTAACTTAACCAGTACGGATAAAACCGTTTTTTGAATGAAGCCTCTATACAGCCTCTTTCAAATAAGACTGTGATCTAACACAGCATTTTTTTTTTCTTTTTTTTCTTTTTTTTTTTTTTTTTTTGTAAAAAAAGATTTTTTTTTCCTTTTTTTTTTTTTTTGTTTTTTTTTTTTTTGTATTTTAAAAAAAAATTTTTATAATAAAAATTTTTTTTTTTTTTTTTTTTTTTTTTTTTTTTTGATGGTAAACAAAGATTACCTGTACCGTTGTTTACGGGCTGGCTTTAATTTGCTTGTTAAAACTTGACCGAGTCCGAACTATTCATTGCTGTTGTTGTCTCTGTATTTCATTCTGCGGTTCACCTGGGACAACACTGCAGCATAAAACAAAAAATATAAGGATAAGCTTAAACAAAAGACCAGAATAAACATTTATCATCTGCATCAACACCTATTCAAATCTTAAAAAAATATATACATTCACTTCTTAAGCAACTACAATAAACGAAAAGTTTAAGCTGTGGAACTTTTTAGCAAAAATGGGATTATGGTTCTTTTGTAATGAATTCAAAGCAAACCCTGCCCAGTGCACAGCGGAATGCCGCAAAGTCGACTCAGATTTTTTCAGCTGTACTTGCAAATTTAACTAGGCGCATCTTTTTCTTTCATTCAACAATTTCGAAGAGCCTGTGAAAATAGTCTGCGTAAAACTTTTCAGAGAAATAAGAATTATCAAAAGCTAAAGAAGTGTTCGTCGGCTGAGCTATTACCTTTTGAAAACGCTGGTTAAAAAGTAAATAGGTCCTTAGAAAATGGGTGTGCAATGTCTTTGTATAAGGAATTCAGGTGTTTTACGACGAATGCAACAATAAAGGCAATAAATAACGTAAATGTTACCTTGTTGGGACATTTGGAGATCATTTCTTCAAGATGACTCTCTGGATTGTAGTCGCGTTTCTGCTACTTGGAGTTTCATTCTCCCAAGGTATGATATAGGATTTGTTTTACTTTTCAACCAAAATGTCTTGTAAAGAAACTGTCTTGCAAAATCTATCACTCATAATGATTCCGGATCTCGCTATTTAACCTTGATGATCGTTATTTAAATTAAACTGAAATTTACACCTAACCATCTTGGAAAACTAATCTATATCTGGTTGGGCCAGTTGTAAGCCTTCTGTTTTCATCTACAGTTTGATGTTTTGTCCAGATGATAGTTTAGTATCACAGGATATAACTCGCGATGCTATTTTCATTAATTGCTAAGGATGTGGAAATCAACCATGTTCTAGCACGCTGCTGAACAGGATCAAAATGTAGATTGGTAATTTAAAGGTAATATTTTTACCAAAGATTCAGAGATTCGCGTACGACCTTTATTTCAGGCTGTGGAAATCGACCATTTACAAGTAGGGTCGTAAATGGCCAAAATGCCCAGCCCCACTCCTGGCCCTGGCAGATTTCTCTCAGAGTCAACGGTCGCCACATCTGTGGAGGATCACTTATAAAGAATGACTGGGTCCTCACAGCGGCCCACTGCGTGGATCGAAACCCGAGGCCAAGTGGCTACACTGTAGTTGTGGGTAGGTCTTTTCTAAAGAAATTAATATAGTAAATTTTGTTTTTCGCGGGACTTTTCTGAGGTTAAAAATGTTTTTAAAACGAGACGTTTCGGTATGCGATGCTATGAAAAACTCTTTAAAAGCTATTAAGTATGGATATGTCAACTATGAAAAACTATTAAGTCTTTTCTTTTTAACCATCGGAGATTGTCGGCTTTAATTCGCATTTATTTTCGTATTTTGCAAAGAAAGTATCATAGATCTAGTACACCTCCTCGAGCATTATTTTTAACCCTGAAAATGGCAGTTAAATTCATCCTTTATTCCATCGTTGGGC
>Ga0126339_10003753_pt1 | contig 11107 bp, 6 predicted proteins | sample OrbTmetagenome_2_FD_92532 | JGI IMG/M metagenome (GOLD analysis project Ga0126339, IMG submission 92532) | Coral microbial communities from Petempiche,Puerto Morelos, Mexico - Orbicella T R C metagenome | ecosystem: Host-associated > Invertebrates > Cnidaria > Coral | place: Petempiche,Puerto...
ATATATACAGTCATGTTTCAAGTCACATGTAATGAAGTATACATACTCTACCGCTACCTGTCACTAACACGTTTTCCATCTTCTTGGTTTTCTTGACTTCTCAGCCAATCAAAGATAATTACTTGTGATTTATCAACTTTCTAGTCCACCTTGGTTTCCAAATAGCACCACCACTGGTAACAAATGTCAGACTAAGATATTGCAAATAGATTACCCTACATTTTCTAAGAGGCAGGGGTTTCATTAAAGGCTAGACACCGGACGGGTTGATTTTGCCCGCCTGGTTTGAGCATCTGGAGGAAAGTTTTTATATTAGAATTTCAGTTCACATAGTTTTGCCCACATGAGAAAACCAGTCACCCTTCTGCTGTAAACACTAACAAAACACCTGCAGAGGTGTAGGTTTCAATAACCTTCACCAATCCGATCTGAGCTGATACCAGTATATCTTTGTATGTTTTATTTTTGAAAATTTGGTTTTGCATATTTTTCTCAAAATTATTGTGATTATTTGATGTTCCGGGATGTCCTGGGATGTTTCAGAGTGTTCTTGGATGTTCTATGTTCCTGGTTTTATTGATGGCCTATACACACTTGTACAAAGCTAGAGAGACATATCACTTGTAATATTTATTATCGTAAACATTATCTACTATCTGTCATTAAGAATATTATCAGTTGTTACACCTCTCTTTATTTATTTATTTATTTATTTATTTATTTTTTGCACTATGTTTGTATCAATAAAATAAATGATAAAAAAAAAATTGATTGATATTTTCTGACTAAAATGAGCTCTATCCTCCATGGCAAGGAGAGTGCATAGTCAGCTCATGAAAAGAAGTTCCCCTGGAGCTTAAAATGTCCATATGTCTAAGCCCTATCACAAATACACAGAAAAATATGCACTTTTTTTTTGGCGATTTTTTTTTTCTTTGCCATAGTTTCATTAAAGAAATTACTATGTCATTTGATTGTTAGATTCAAACAGCATTGTATTGTTCATGGTAAACATATGAATCAGTCAAGCTACTTGATACAGAAAACCAAGTTAACAGAACTCAAAGCTATAACCTTCTGCACATCAGTCTGGAATTACAATACCACGTCTCAAAACATTTCTCCCTTACATAAGCTGCCTCTTTTTGTGTATCATTTGGTTTAAGCCAACAGAAACACATGATGTAAATAACAGACAGAAAATCAAATTTTAAGAGCCTGTCAGGTTTGAAAACCCCATGTTCAGAGGTACAAAAATTTTTTTTGACTTTCTGCATAAACAAAATATTGCTTCAATGTGAGCAGCTTCTCAATGGTTAGAGTAATCAACAGTTGGCTTAAAAAAAAACAGAAATTCTATCTAACATAAAGAAAGCACTCCTTGTGCTTTTTTGAAGTTCTATAATTTTCAGAGGACTGCAGTTATCAGTTTTGTTTTTGACCATCTCAAAACAATTTGGTGGCCATTATAACATGAATTACTTTCAAGGTAAACTAAGGCAGTAATTCAAAGCTCCAATTTCCTAAAAACACATACAACACCATAATGATATTGTGAGTTTCAATCTTTGCAATCTTGTTCTTGATCTGCAGAAGTTCTTCCGAATGCTTTCCAGGATTTTATTTATTCCATGTGTTAATTGAAACCGCAGCCATTTCATGATGAAATGCCACTAATTTTAGCTCTCAAAGTATCTTTTAGGGTGCACTTGGAGGAAAAAAAAGCTCTTATTTCTGTGTTTAAGCCCAATTTCTGCCAGCCTCTGGAATCCAGTCTACTAAAATGGGCTTCTTTCCTGAACAGAGGCTGGAAATCAAACCTGTTGAATCAGTTTCAAGTGGAATCTTTCAGGGGTCAAATAGAGCTTGAGACACCTCAGATTGGTCTCCTCGAGGGGTTTAAGATGGATTCCACTCAGAGTTCGAGCAATAAGTGCAGAAATTATTTACCAAAATCTACTCATAGCACATTAACTTTTGGAAATTATACTACTTAAAACAACTCACTTTTAGTTCATTTCTCTAAGTGACCCTATGATTAAATTCTCGAGCATTCTCAAGAAAGTCAATGTCAAACCTCATAAGAATGCTTAAAGCGTGTGTTATTGTGTTTTCAACTGCGTGTGTTTTAATATTACTCAAATATGGATAACTTAGTTCAATATTCTCTGACAGGGTCAGCTTGAGAACTCAAGTCTCGATAAGTTCTTCTTAACTGTATTGAAAATATTACCATACCATGAGGATTTTTTGGTAACTTAATTTTTGCCATTATTGCTTGAATGTTCTGCAGAAGTCATCTTAATCCATATTTCCTGGTGGGTATCCCCAACCTTTTTCATATGGGAGACCCCCGTCGGGGGATGACAATTGCTTAGTTTTATACATCAGAAGTTGAATGATTGATCTTAACCAAACTCAATGTAGGATTCAGTTTGGTGATTTGGAATATTATAGCTTTTTGTAAATTTGCAGACTTTAAGATCTTTTATGCAAACTCAATGATAATATCATGAATTTGCACAAAATTCAGACAAATACATCAAGCATGTCTAACTACCTAAATGTTTTGACGAGTTTGATTAGCAGCAGTATACATGAAAAATAATGCGAACTGATCGATTGCAAGAGACGATCTTGGATAGATTACCACAGGGAATTTTGTGGAAACAGAAGTGTTGTCTACCAAGTTGAGGTGGTAACGCAACACATTACATGTAGGTCACAAATATATGCGTTACTGTTGAGCACTGCTACAACTGAATTTCAAATAAAACCTCCGTGATCAACCAGGTTATAGCAGCAATGGTTGGGCGAATACGGAAATAATGTAAGTGAAGAGAAAGTAACTGACTAATGCTAAAAGAACAGAAACACACCGTTGATAACTCACCCCTTTCAACGACGGGTAACGCTGCTTCTTCGGTTTCTTAATCCCATTCCTGTGCCATTTGTGGCCTAAATATTAAACACAATACATTAAAACAGGAGGGAAAAAAATAATATCGTGTCTTCCACGTGTTTTCAATACAAAACGACAGCTATACAACTGAAAGACAAACCTTGATTGTGGTTCGTATGATTCTTGGACTTCGCCATGTTAAGCTCTGAACAATCTCGCTAAAAACCTATAAATATCGTAGAAAATGGCATATTTCAATACTGCTATGACAATCCAAAGATTAATTCTCACAAATCAGACATCTTGAGAATCAGATGGCAAATGAGAGCAAAGATATTACCTCGATTGTCTCACGAACAACAAGGCAAATTTCTCAGAGAAGAGAAGAGAGGAAGAGAGAAGGACCACGCGGCCCCAGAGACACCTGGGAAACTCGTTCCCAGTCTGTTTTCAACACAAAAATTACAACGTAAGAGGAGTATGGAAAGGAGAAAATATGGTATGTCAACTGAAAAATATGATGTTTAACGAGCGAAAAGTAGCTTTCACCTTGTAAGAACTGGAGAAAAAAAGGGTTCATTAGTTGATTGATATATGTATATTTTTAAAAATCAGGGCTCCTGTTCGGGTGCAATGTAATTGCAATTTGTTGATAAAATGTCCGTAGAGGTAACTTTGGACAGTGTGTCAGCTGAGCTACAAAAAGGAAGGTACCCACTTATATGTCGGCATCAGGGTTGTACGACATGCATAGGTGGTTAACGCGACTGTACTGTGAAATCACGTCCCCCCTCCCCACCCCCGAAAAGAAAAAAAAAATCAAGTGTATTTTGACAAATTGGACCTGAATCTATTTATGCGTGATTCTAATTTGGTATCATACCCCCGGAAGGGGGTACTCCCCAAAGTTTTTGGTAGGCCATGGGGTGTGCAGACTAAACCTTGAAATCTGTACCCTATTTCGGCAGACCAAAATCTGTGATTTTCCATATCCTATTTCGGCTAGCTCTAACATTTGACGACTGCAGCTAACCAGAAATGGCTTCCTTTTGGGTAAACATTTCAGAAGAGCTACAAATTTGCCAATTTTTGTTGGGAAAAAGTGAAAAAAAAAAAAAAGAGAGAAAAACATACCCTTTTTCAGACCAAAACCGCTCAAAAACCATACGGGTCACATAAAATTTCGAATTTTTGTTTTTAGCGGAATTTGAATTTCTATTACTGTAAGTTAAAAGTTCGTTTTCTCAAAAAGAGTTATTTTTGCTTTTGAAAAAAGATGATATTTTGAGAAGGATTTGTCCAATTGAGCTGAGGTTTTTAGGATTTGTTGTTCTGAGTAAGTTTTGCCGGTGTTTTAAGCTTGGAACTTTTCCATCCAGTGCATTTTGTCGAAGTTATTATTCTCTTGATTGAAATGTATGCTGGATTTTCTGTGTCAGATTTGACTGGTCACCATTTCATGTTTTTTTCACTTTTCAAAAATCTCTATGCTAAAAACAGCAACTTTTTCTGCTTTTAAAAAAACTAAAAATTATTCATTTTGATCAGTTCTTGTAGGAGTTATCTTTTCTCAAGTAAGCCCTGGCATTCCCCAACAGGTGGCAGATTCAATCAGCCGGTGTCAGGTTACAATACAGTTCTAGGGTACAAAAATATCTTTTTCATAATCTTTGGTCTTTAAGCTTTCTAAAAATGAATACTTTGCCATGGTTTTGAATTAAATCTTAGCCATGGAAGAAGTTTAAAAAAATGGTGTGTTTTCATGTGTACCCCCGCCTTAAGCAAGACTGGCATGGGAATACCCTATCGGCTATCGGGCGGTGAGATACAACCTTAACTGAGCCACTCCATGAAAGGCCGGTTCCTTGTGCCGTAGCTTGATCCTCAAATTTGATGATGACAAACTTCTTTTATCAGTGACTGAAAAATTAGGAACAAGGATTTGGTTAGCCTGGGTGTTCAGATGTGTATAGTAGTTGGTGTGACGTGATTCCAAGTTCTCGCGCGAGTCAGGGCTTCGGTGGCGGAGCTCACTCACTCCACTCCTCTAGATCTGAAAGCCTGAAACTTAAATAAGCACTAGTGCGCGAAATCACTAGTTATATTTAATTATTAATTAAAGGCGGGTGTAAACAAAAAAATTGATCAAAAAGGACATTTTTTTTTCTCTTGGAGCCATCTGTGACTGTATCATTGAGGATTCTTTAAACAGGTGTTTGAAGGTCTAGTTTGTAAGTTTTATGCCACTTCGAGCTCTTTAAGCCGTGCGGTTAAAATAAACAACTGCATACACAACTACATACACTGTATGCAATGTACGCAGGCAGCGTCCACACTGCGTCGAAGGAATTTGAAAACGCAGCTTTATTTTTACGTTTAGGCCTACCGTCCACACTAATCCGTCACAAAAACGGGACTTTTCAGAGACGCTCTTCAAACCGGAGAAATTTGAAAACGCCAGCTTTGCGTTTTCGTGTGGACGGAAAACATTTTGAAAACGGGGCTTTTCGGAAACGATGGCGTGATTTCCCTGACCGAGTCAAACACAAATCCAAAATGACCGGTGTTTGTTGTGTTTTTTAATTCACTCGGCGTAGTGTGGACGAAAAATATTTGATGTGTCTTCAGAGTAAAACTTCCGTTTTCAAATCCTCCGGCGTAGCCAGTGGACGGGGCCCGAAACTCGCGCGCGAAATCCCATGCCACTAATTATATATTTATACATCATTCTGGTCTAGGAAGTAATCACAATGACGTGTCAGAACATGTATATAGGTTCACCATCGTTATAGATTATTGTTTTCCCTCCTTTTAACGCTTGGACTTCTTCCAACGTGGCAAACACCATGGGACACGTAAACTAAACAAAGACGGTAAAATTTATGAGTGCGCTCAGAAAGGAGCTTGCCAAGCCAACCCAAAACACACACAGGAAAAACGATTACAAACCACAAATGTGCGTCCTCTGTACGTAGCAGAAATTTTAATCCTCTGACCATTAGCTTTCAGCACTGTGTTGTGTTTGTAAAAGAGCTTGTAGGATCGTATCAGAGTAAACAGGGGTAAACCACAGACAGAAAATGAGGTTTGCCCACCAACATGAAACATGACTTGGTTTGAACGCGTTAAATGGAGCTATAATCCTTCCTTACAAAAAGGAAAGACATCAGTTATTCAATCATATTGGTGCCGGCAAGGGTTCAGACAGCTTTACTAATGAAAACAAAAGGATGAAATCACAAATAGAATGGATAAGTTTCTTGCCTCAACACCGACAAATTCAAAGCAACAACACAGTGCTAGTAGGGGTTAATCGTGATCGAAAGAGAAGCAATACCTACTCCGGCCCTATCTAAAGAATTCTTTTTTCGAGAATACGTGTGTCACTGACTGAAAAATTATCTTTTCAAAAACGATACAGTTGTTACAATCGACTAGTACACCGAAATGGATTTTGACCGCAAATAGAGACAATTTCCGCCGGTTAGTTTGATCAAGCCTTCCACAAATAACATATACGTGATCTACTTCTTTTTAATCATTTCCGGGGATGTATTCTAGAAATCTCGGCTAATAATAGACAGTTAATAAAGAAACAGAAAGAAAACCATATTCATACTTGTTAGTTTTAGTTTTGATCTGATATTACCAAGTAGTAAAACCCAGTTTATGAAATTAAGCGATTGGTTATGTGAAGGAGCTACATCAAAAGTTTGCCTGAATTTTTCAAGTTCGTCGTTTGTAATCCGCGTTAATCTTCTCCATCCTTAACCATCCTTGTTCCTTTATGGTTTGTTATAATAACTCTTTGGTGTTTTCTATCTCAGTAAACTACTATTTTCCGGTTTCCTTCAACGTATATGTTAACTGAAGAAGTTGTACGTGGCCAAGTAACTCAAAATAACGTGACGTCTAGTAACCAGCCCCTTTAACCATCTTTTTTCCCGTTCGTCTTTTGTCCGCGTTCAAAGGGCGAGAAGGAAGAAGATGCTGGAAACAAAATTAATTAATACTTTTTCCTTGTTCTAACCATATACTGTGCTCAACGGAAATTCGTATATGTCATAATATAGAATTGAAACCCCTGCTATTTTAGCCCCAACAAAACTTAAAAAGTTAAACCTGAAGGCCTTGAGGGCTTTGGCGTAGCGTAAATCTTCAACTAAACAAAAGTCCAGTGTACACAAAGTAAAGCTAAGTGAAGGAATGATCGATACTGGCAGATGTATCCAAGTTATTTGTATTTAACCGGCTGCAACGCAGCGAAACTTGATTTTCACCGGTATAGTGCCTTTTGCGATACCGGTGCAGTGCTCTGAATTATGATTAAAGTCCCCAAACAACCTACTTTGGTTGCAGGCCAATTGTGAATACTTCCTTTTCTCGAAATACTAAATTTAGAAATAAAACAAAAAGAAACTAAATATAAAGTTTCAGTGAAACCAGAAGACTGTGGACCTGATATAGGAACACTTTAACTAGTCTATAAATTTTAAATGCGTAGGCAAATTGAAGCAACAACTCCATCTGTAATTAACTACATCTGTAATTATCACACAGCACGCTGTGTGGTAAACAACAAAAATTCCATGAAAGGAAGGTAGATATTTAGTTTATCAACCCGTTGATCATGACTCCCAGTATTAAGTGTTTGGGTTGGGCGTGGAAGCACGACGCTATGGCGGTGTGAGTACCCGGTTTTCGAAACCGCTATTTCACAATGACCGCACGTACTGACAGGATGTTTCTAGATCTTTTTTTGGGCTGACCGCTATATGATATGTATCAAGATTTAACATCGAGGCTGTCTTGAATGCTAACGCCTGAGAGATCAACAGTGCGTCCTGAATGTGGTCTCGTGGATTTCCACGACACAAAGCTGTGTCCACTAAAGAACTTACACCATATAATACTCTGCTTTTACATTAGAATTAAGATTCTAAGATATGATAAAGGAAACTATGTTGTGATTTTGCACATCAAAGTTGTCGTTTATTTTTCTCTGATCGATTCAGCCAAACAGCGTTGCTTCTAACAGGAAACATGCAGAAGGAAAGTGTATGGAAAACCGGCTACGTGACCTATTTAGTTAACTTGTTTAAAAGACATGAAAAGAGCTTAATTAACGAACAGCTTAATGAACATTTAAAAACAAAAGCTAACACTGCAGAAAGTTTTGTAGGGGAGTGATTTTCCGTTTTAGATATCCTGTGGTTTGGCAGACAAGCAAATAGAAGATCTAGAGTATTTACTGGCATGCATGCTTTACAGTCACGTATATACAACTTACGTGTCCGCCGTCATGCAAATTTGAGGGAACGCATGAAAACGTGATCATAAGTTCACGCTTCGTGCTCATTGTTTACAAACATTATAGCTTCTCTTTCAAAGCGAAGAAAGGAGCTTATTACCAATGAAAATATTTGCTTAACACAAATTTTTAGACTTTGAACAAAGCATTTCAAGGTGGTATACACACACAAAAAAAAATCAGTTTTGAGGGACTGCCTGAAAACATGCCACGAGCTCTTTGTTTACAAACGCTCTAGCTTGTTTCTCTTTCAAAAGAACAAAGGAGTTTACTTCCAATGAAAATTTATGAAAATGAAAAACAAAAAATTTCTAGACTTTGAACACAGTGTGACAAGGTGACACAGAAACACTCCGGCAATGTTCAGAATTGAAGAAGAAACGTCTCTTTGAAAATTTTTAAGTCGTGTGAAAAGCTGTTTTTAGGTTTCCGTTTTGATATGCCTTCCACGTATTTCTGGCTGAGCAAATTAACTGACTAGTTTCATTCACTGGTAATACTAATATTTCTTGCTTTCCAAAAGGCGGATTTTCTGTCCCTTGAGAACGATGAATGACGAATGGATTTTTCACCATGTTTTCCATCCAGACGAAAACGAAAAGCCGACGTTATCAAATATTCCCTCGATTTGAAAAACGTTTTCGAAAAGCTTCGTTTTCGTGACAGATTAGTGTAGACAGTTGGCCTAACCGCAGAAGTGAAGCTGCGTTTTCAAACTCCCCCGGCATCGTATGGACGGGGCCTCACTAATTCTGCATGCCGTTCGTCTTCTGCTGACTGGCTGCCTGCGTTTTATGCATTTCTTCTGAGGCTTACGTGCCAAGCCAATTCGCGCGTTTGCGTGTGCAGAGAGCATACTCTTATGGCCGAAAATGAAGAGCAAACAATCTTTCAGGTTTGTAATTTCCGTGTGTTCAAAACAAAAGGGGCAAAAAATCCGTTACCGGAAACTCATCTCAAGTCTTGCCTTTCCCGTCATACACGTGAGTGACGGATGAAGACCCCCATGATGATAAATTACCGTCAGGAGTGGAGAGGGGGAAATCAAACAATCAAGTCAAAGCCTGACTGACAATCAAAATGTAACTACTTCATATTGAAATATCATTAACTTTGCAATTTGGTAACTGAGGAGGGTCGAGAAGCAATGAAAATATCAAGGGAATAATCTGTCGGAGAGTGAAAGCACTGTAACATTCGAAGAAATGTCTGACACGGTGTATTTCGGTGTTATAGCAATTTAATTTGCCTGTTTTGTTGTATAGAATTTTCAGCTTTTTGAACGAAGACATCTTGAAATTTCCCGCCATTTACGTACACGCAGAATGCGCGGCTGTCCGCTCCAATTGGTCAATTTAAACTTGCATGGCACGGGACGAAGACCGCCTGTTTTGTTATGTAATAAATGTAATATGATAAATGAAAGATTAAGAAATTGTATCGTCACATATTCGGTCCTTTTTGATTATTATTTGTGGGCAGAAAATTTGTTTCAAGGCTGATATCAAGGCATCAAAAGGATATCTCTTGTCAGTTTTAATAGGTGTGTGCGTTCGATATTGACTGTTTACTAGTAAGGAAGTTTAAAAGTTATTAGACCCTTGGGATAATTATAAAGCGCCGCAGAAATTTGAAAACGGCGTTTTCACTCTGAAAATGCATCAAATGTTTTCCGTCCATACTGCGCCGGGGAAATTTGAAAACGCAGCAATCGATCACCGATCATTTTGAATTTGTGTTAGAGGAAAACTCTGGCTGGTAAATCTTATGTTTATCGTGATGTAATCGTTTTCGAAAAGCTCCGGTTTTAAAATATTTTTCGTCCACACTGGAACGTAAAGCTGGCGTTTTCAAATTCCTCCGATTTGAAGAGCGTTTTCCAAAAGCCCCATTTTCCATTTTCGCGAGGGATTGACGTGGATGGTAGGCCTAACCGAAGAAATAAAGCTGCGTTTTCAAATTTTTCCAAGGTTATGTGGACGGGCCTCTCTGAAAGACACCGTGAGGTTTTACAAACAAGTTTTTTAGAGAAAAATGGGGGTTTGAGTTGTTTACAAACCTTATTTCCTTTGTAATACAAATGGATTGATTTCAGAAATTTCTACGGGAACTTGTGTGACAAAATGAGCTTACATGTAATTAACTAAGTTACAAAAGAAAGCTTTGTTTTCCTTTCTGCTTATTAGCTTATGTAACTTTCCTCGATGATATCTAGCGATCTGGCTTGGCAACGAATTATAAATTGCATGACTCCTTCTGTTACACAATCCGATGGTATTGTTTTCACAGCCATTAGATTAAGAACCGGAAAACGATGGTATTTCCTGCAGTCGAATCTTCAGTATTGCTAAATACAGACTGTGAAAAAACATAGCAAACGTAATATGCCAGAACGTGATGTTGTTCTTGTAGATAAAGGTTGAGATTATCGACTACTTTCTTTAAGTTCCCTTTCCGGTTGCGGTGGTAAGTCTCAACAAAGTTATTAAAAGAATGTCTTCATAAAATTGAGATGGAAAAACAAGACTGACTATTGACGGTGAGCGCCCAGGGCTGAAAGAACATCATGATATTAGAACTTACACACACACACACAAAAAAAGTACAAAAGCAGAAATGTTGAATGCTATCACCTTAGTATTGCTTAAAGTTCCTTAACCAACGTTTGAGTCTGGGCAAGTTCACTAGCGATGAAAAAGAGAACGATTTCAGTCAACACCACAATCGGTATGGGTTTAAACCGGTTTTACACAGCCGTGCGAGTCGTGCGAGACAGTGAGCGATTGAAAGCTACAGTACGTTGGGCGCCGTGTTCAAAGCCTCAATGTAATAGAACTTTAGAAAAACAGAGGAACCCTTAGGCCTAAGAAATGATACTTCCCCACTGATTGTCA
>Ga0126339_10003755_pt1:0-2500 | contig 11105 bp, 5 predicted proteins | sample OrbTmetagenome_2_FD_92532 | JGI IMG/M metagenome (GOLD analysis project Ga0126339, IMG submission 92532) | Coral microbial communities from Petempiche,Puerto Morelos, Mexico - Orbicella T R C metagenome | ecosystem: Host-associated > Invertebrates > Cnidaria > Coral | place...
GTCGTACAAGTAGGTGTAATAGTCGTTCAAGTAGGTGTAAATTTGGTTGGCGACTTGCACCAAAGGGTAGCAGAGAGACAGCGAAATACACTTAAAATAGCGGTAACTTGCATCCTCTGATCGTAGCAGGGTAGGAGGGTCCACAGTAGGGATCTCAGATCCCGCTTTCCCGCCCATTTTTTCCTATTAATCACGCCATCCCGCCCGTTTTTACCCTGAAATCCCGATCTCACCCACTTTTAAAAAACTTTTCTGTATTAATTATTAATTTGTTAAATTAATAATTAACACAGAAACGTTTTTAAAAAAAAGATATCACATAAAAGATCACAAAAGGATTCAATGGATAGCAGATAAGTAAGCACAAATGATTGTAACGTTTCTTTCTGTAAACGGTTTACTGTTTTGTTTTCTTTTGTCCAAGTATCAGTGAAAGAAAACAATTGTTCACTCCCATATTCAAGACATGGCCCGTAAACACACCTGACAGTCTCTTTCAAAGCTTTCAGCATCTTCACTTTCCTTGAAATCTGGGCTCAGAACTTTTCTTTCCAAGTGAAGGCATTCCCACTTGCACACATTTTCGCAATATATGGCGATGCAATTTATAATGTCGCATACTTTGTTCGATAAATAACTATTGCCACCATCCGGTGTGGCCGTCCTGGCCAAAACAAGCCAAGGGCTCTGGAAAAGCTCAAAAGACTAGAAAAACTAGCAAGGATCAGGGGGGTTTTGATTACAGGCGCAAGCGTCGAAAATGTCGGAAAGGGACAGATGTCATTGATGTCCGAAGCCAACACAAATGATCGCAATAGAACTCAAAGACCATCTAATAGTCTCATGATACTAACGTAGTCAAGCGATAATGGATGCTTTTGACAGAACCTGACAAGGCACAGAGCCATTGCTATCTATCACTTGAAACCTGACACAGCTATACGCACAAAAGGTTCGTTTCTGCCAACTTGCGGTTTTTGCGCCGGTCAATTATGAATTTATGAGGTCACGAAAGAATGGAAATCCCGTATCCCGCTCTGTTCACCTCACGAATCCCGCATCCCAACAACATAAAAACACAAAATCCCACTCCCGCTCTTGATAGTAATTCCCGCTTCCCGCCCCTGTTTTCAGCTCAAATCCCGAATATCACGGCGAAAAAAAAGGCAAATCCCGCATCCCGCCAATCCTATTGTGGACCCTCCGGTAGCGGTGTAACTTCACTAGCAATCTTTGACTAAAACAAGTTGCGCGTCGTATTTTATTGCCTATGATACGTGAAAAATCTAGGGCGTTGTGAGAAACGTGGTGCCCACAATAAAGACTATTTTCCAGCGGCACTGAAAAATTCGGGAACTGTTAGATACGTGTGAAAATCACGATTCTATGAAAGCTTTGATTTTGAAATCACGTACTTGGCTTGAATAATAACTGATAAAAAATCAGTAGGAAGTTTCATAGGGAATTGATAAACGATGGGCGTTTCAAAACTAACAGAGGGTGATCATCAATAATTTCAACCTTCAAAAATGTTAGACAGAGAAGCAGCTATAATTTACTGTTTTCGCCTTTGCGATCTTTCATTCAATCTGTTTTTGTTTTTTATTACGTTACTGTTACATAATTTTCTTTCTTTTCTTGTGGTGAACACTAAGTATGTTTTTTATACTTTTCTTTACTAGCAACAGGTCTTATCACAAGTGTAATAAACATAAATTATGTTTAGCAATATGTAAGCTTAAGAGAGCAACAAGACTCCGCAAAACAAGTTCTCTCTGGATCTCTTGCAGTTTAATAAGCACTTAATGACTAGCCACAAGGAAAAGAGTAAGCTTTGGTTTCCCGAGACCCTAATGTTCCCCGAGGCGAAGCCAAACTATTTGCTTGACGCTGGCTGGCACACAAATTTGCTGCGCGTCCACACGCGGTGCACGACCTGATCGTGTGCGAGTCGAAAGTTCAAGTTGTCTTTTCTCCCTAGTGAGTTTTAACCCATGAAAAGTGACACGTTCTCCTCCAATCGGAAAACGTATTTGAGTTGGGAGGTATAACAAGACTGTTTTTGTCTTCATATGCACTCCTTCAACTGAAAATATACTCTTGGACGAAAAAGTATACTCAAAGGATACAGCTAATCGTTCGTCGCACCACGCGATGGCTTGTCCAAGTAGATTCAGCTTTATACAAGCGAAATATCCTAAAATTGCAGCTAAGAAATAAAATGACACATTTTATCTCCGATTTTGGTCAATGCACATGTATTGAGGTTTATCAACATTAACCCTATTTTGCCTGGGCTTTTTTTTCGTTCGTGGGCTTGGGGTGAGGGCTCTTTGTTACGGTATTTCAAAAAGCCTTAGATCCTCCATCTTGGATTTAAAGAATTATCTATAAATCTCAGAACAGCCTCCAAATTGATTCACAAAATCGGGAAAAAAGAATATAAAAATTCAAGAACTGTTAAGATTTTGAAATAGAACAACTTTTTGGGGGCGAAACG
>Ga0126339_10003755_pt1:7500-11105 | contig 11105 bp, 5 predicted proteins | sample OrbTmetagenome_2_FD_92532 | JGI IMG/M metagenome (GOLD analysis project Ga0126339, IMG submission 92532) | Coral microbial communities from Petempiche,Puerto Morelos, Mexico - Orbicella T R C metagenome | ecosystem: Host-associated > Invertebrates > Cnidaria > Coral | place...
ACCGCTGATCCCGTCCTTGCCTACACGCCATGCTGCTGAAACTGCAAGAGTAAAAACACTCGCACAACGAAAATGAACGCTGAAACACTAATAAATGCCAGAGAACGCTAACGCCACCTGCACTCTCTCCTAGTCATTAACTAAATTAAACTACACTTAAATATAAAAAAAGAAAACAAAGAAAAGTTCTCACCCAACTTGAGATGAGCTGTAGCTCTGTTTGTGAACAATATGACTTTAACGCTTTTGCTGTCACAGTTTTTGTTGTCACAGCTTTTGTTGATTCCTTCGGTGTAACAGACAATGGCGTAGTCATATTCTCGTTTTGTGTATTCATTGTCACCTTCTTCTTTGAAAATCTCTGCAAGCAGAGCTTTTTCACATACTGTAAAAACGAACATGCAAATAAAACACTTACGCAGGAGCCAATAACCTGTTGACCTATGTTAGAATTTCTCGAAATTTAACTCCTCAGTCGCAAGACAAATACCGAAATCAGGCCGGTGTATACAAATGTAAAGATAAAGAATGATATCAGAGAGAAGGAAGACAAGCCGCCCCTTGTGAGTCAACAATGCGCTCTTTATTCTTTCAAGTGTGACCTGTGCGATGCGAGTTACGTCGGATACACATGCCGCCACTTACACCAGTGCATTGAGGAGCACAAGGGATCGGTAATTGGAGACCACCTGAGGAATAAGCATGGCATTGAACCAGATAACATCATGCGAAGCTTTAACATTCTAAGAAAGTGTAAAAACAAACTGGATGTCTCATCTTTGAAATGCTGTTTTATGAAGGAACTGAAACCAGCGCTAAACAAACAGTGTGACTCAATAGAGGAGTTCACGCTCAGAGGGGCATTATGGGTAATCAGGGCAAATTTTCAAAGAAGCAAAGCCGTAAAAAAAATGCTTATATTTATATTTCCATTCTGATTTCACATTTGGAGACGAAACATATACTGTAGACGGGGAAACCCCTTTTGTAGGTTTACCAGCGTTTTTGAGCCGATCGAGAGATTGTTCTGGGCGTAGGAATTTTTTTAAGGTTAAAACTGTATGATTTGATCAAGTCCGCTCAAGCCACAAAAATAACATTTTCGTTACTCTGATAAGTAGGCTAATGCCTAGCTCAATCGACTCAAAAACGCTAGTAAATGTAGAAAAGGGGTTTCTCTATACACAGTAAAAGTTTCTTCCCGAAAATGAAACTCCGAACGGAAATATGAAGAAAAACGTATATTTTGCCGCTTTGTTTCTTTGCAATATTGCCCTGATTACCCATAATGCCCCTTACAGCGCGAACTCCTCTATTCGTGCGAAGCTATAGAGTGTGTGCATTGTCACGCAATAAAAAATAAAATAAAAAACCATTCAGGGGATAAAGTCAAGAAATTGTGATATTATAGACGATAAATAAAGAAGACAGTTCTCCAAGTTTAAGGTGTGTGCGTTGTCCCAAAGTCGAGATATTTGTCGAAATGTTCCGCGCAAAATTGTAGAGCCTAGTATAGAGCCGCCATGTTGGAGGACCTTCTTAGTCCTCCAATATGGCGGCCGGAAAATGGTGTAAAGTTCTGGAACTTACTTTGGCTATCTAGTCAACTGATTATCTGAACCGAGCCAAAAACATTTACACAAGCACTTTTCCTAATACTTTAACTCCTAAAATGGCTAAAAATCACGAGATAAGTGTTTATTTTTCGACAAAGGCGATCATGGCTTTATGTCACGCACCGCCATAGCTCCGAAATTCAAAATGCGCTGCTTTCCAAACAAAGGACGCTATTGAGCTGGAAAGTTGTAAACAGATAAAAATTATTACCTCTTATGTCTGATGAGGATAAAACCTTTAGGGGCTCTTTAGTTTTGGATTTGAGAATTTGATGACGTCACGTGAACACTCTATTTGTTTAGATAATTATGCATGTTAACACGCTTTAAGTTTTAACATTCCCATTTACTTTTTAGACTTTTATATTTGTATACTATTTTATATTTCACTTGAGCTTGAAAATGATGTCGGAGAGGTCGAAACGTCGTTCGTTTTTATCGCTGATTTTTATTACCAAATGTTATAAAGGTAACACGAACTTCCACTACTTTTTGGTGAAAATTGTTTAATAACATTCATCGGGATTAGACTTGGATTATGTTAAGGTTATTTAAACATTATTCCACGAGTGCGCGTTGGCTATCATCATCTCATAGCCAAGAAGCGCGAGTGGAATAACTGTTTTATTAAAACAAAGGCGCCCTGAAAAAATACGTGGACGCTTACTATGTTTGTAGAGAATTGTATAATTGCTCAAAAACCATGATGGCTTAGCCAAAGAAAACTCTTGAATTGCATTTTCTATGATCCAGATTTTAATAATTTTAGATAACTTTTAACTATATTATAGTGTCAGTCATTTTTAATGAGTTCTGAAAATGACGCTTTTTTCGGCACCGTGTGAAAAGCCTCCGTTTCCACCTATCCACATTACAAACAGTAACTTAAATATTATAATGGTTGCTTAGTTACAGAAGGACTTGCAGATGAAGCTTTTTCATACCTCTCCAGGAGAAATGAGTATGTGGAATAGGTAAGACGTCAATCATGTCCGCAGCGTTGGATGAACTACACGCCATCAGGGCTGAATTCTGAACAAATGTCCTTTAGATTTGTTTTAGTCGCTGACTGTTGGAAAAAAAAACTTATTAGCCGTTCGTTCATAATCCTCAACAAATAACTGCTCAACGTGAGTAAAATAAATAAATTTAAAATAAATATAGGGTTAAAATTTATGTCTGACTTCAAGACTTGTCGGGTAAAGGAACAACAAACCAGCCGCGCGTGATCTCAAGATTTTCAAATGTTTAAGACAGACATTTTGTTTTATCCATCAAATGATTAAAACTGCGAATTTACACCACTCGTGATATTTGGAGATTCCGTCATACTACATTTGCCTAAAGGCTGGTGTGATTTTGGAGAAAACTTTATATTTTAATATCGGGATTCGATTGCTATTGAGGACAATTTATCAAGGGTTCCTTCTGTGGTTGTATAAAAAAGCGTGATATTTTCAGCTTACTTCCTTTGGCGCCATTGCTGTCTTGGATCAAAATTACTTGTCTTATTTTTGAACAAGCTGCGTTGAATGAACATAATTTGGTTTAAAGTCGTCTGTTTCCTCGTCGCACAGTACTGTACGGGTCCGCAAATGATCCCAGGACCGCAAATGATTCCGGACCGCAAATGATCCCCAAATTGAACCGCAAATGATCCTGAACCGGAAATGATCCCCATATTGGACCGCAAATGATCCCGATCAAAATATAAGGAATGGCATGGATTTATATCAGAGGAAGGTGAGAACATGTACAAAAATAATGAACTAAAAAACATATGTTATCATTTTGCAAAAAAAATATTCCACAGTTGCTGTTTTGTTCTTCGAAGGGTACAGATCGTTTTCACTGTCACGCAATAAGAAAAAAATAATAAATCCAAAACCAACCAATGGAAAAAGGTAAGAAATTGTGATGTACGCTGTAGAAGATAACTAAATAAGACACTTCCCCAAGTTTTAGGCCTGTGCGTTTCCCCAAACTTCA
>Ga0126339_10003758_pt1 | contig 11104 bp, 3 predicted proteins | sample OrbTmetagenome_2_FD_92532 | JGI IMG/M metagenome (GOLD analysis project Ga0126339, IMG submission 92532) | Coral microbial communities from Petempiche,Puerto Morelos, Mexico - Orbicella T R C metagenome | ecosystem: Host-associated > Invertebrates > Cnidaria > Coral | place: Petempiche,Puerto...
ACTGCTATGATATATCTATAGTTGAAAAAAAGAATTGGGACTTTTGAGCGAATATTATTTTTTTTAGAGCGCCGGCAATATGTGCTATTTTTCCAGTTTCGGCGGGCATGAAACTTGTGTCGACCGGACCGAACTTCAATCAATCCTAGAAAACTTCAATTGGAATTTTTAATGAAATAAAACTCATTTTAGTGATTGACTAGGTAAGGGCTTTGAAATTCCAGCTTATGAGAAAAATCGAATTTTCGAAGTAAAATCAGTGGTCGGTTCTTACAGAGACAGCCTCTTAAGTTCTTGTATAATATAAACAATCAATAGGCAAAGTTTGACAAAAATCTCAGTGCAGGTTCTATTTCAGTGGAATGACAAGGCCAGGCCAAGCTCTTCGCTTACTACTGAGAAATTACTTTCTTTGTTAATAATTAGAGGAGACTCGCACGGTTGTGAGGACTACTGGCCATAAAAACTGCAGTCTAAAAATAACTTGAGCTCTATATGTGGGATAAACTCTGTTACCCTCCACCCTCTCCTGCCGTTACTAAACTATCTTCGACTTTGAGACGTCTAACTGAACAAGGAGGAAGAAGTGCTTCCTGGAACGAGGGCTCTTATGGGACCATTGCAATATATAATAGTGGAGACGTAAGGAAGCGTAATCACATGACGATTTCACTAGGGGTGACTATTCTCAGTTAATGGCTACCCCTCCCCCCTTAATAGACAGGCCGCACAAACATATATACATACATATACTTTTTGATAAGGCTGGTCTGAATATGACAACCTTAGGGCTGGTGTGGACCTGCGATAAAATGTAACTAACCTAATATTTATAAAACAAAAGAAAATCTTAGAAATATAAAGAAAATAATTTCTTTTCAAAGGTGACATCTTACGACTTTACAATTAACAACGTGGACATTACGGTGTTCGATACTCCAGGTTTGGCAGAAGGACCACGCAAAGACGAAGCGCATCTGCAAGAAATCAAGGAGAAAGTTACTGCCTTTGATGTGTTTATTTTCTGCACCGAAATGGACACTGAACGTTTTCGCAACGACGACATCAACACGATCCAGAAACTGACAGAAGCTTTCGGTTCGCGCCTTTGGGAGCACGCCGTTGTCGCTCTGACGTTTGCCAACAGAGTTCATCCCCCATTCAGCAAAAAAGACATGAATGAACAAGATTTCTTTGACAAACGCTATCGAATGTTCAAGAAGAAGATTCAAAACGTCGTTAAAGAAGTCGGGGTACCGGACGAAGTGCTCTCTTTTGTGCCATTTGTAGCTACTGGAGACTTGAGTGAGCCAAGACTAGCAGGTATCCACAACTGGTTGTATGCTTTTTGGATTACAACGTTCAAACGTTTAAACAGCAGAGCGAGACCCGCGTTTCTTATTGCAAACATTACTCGCTTTAACTGCATTTCATCGTCAGATCAAGAAGTATCCAGAAATCTTTTGTCAAGAAGAAGCCTGCCATCAGGTGAGCAACGGGGAAGAAATCAACTTCAAAGGCAAGAACAACGAAGAAGTTTCCAGGGATTCGAACTCTACCATCGTGATCGTGGCAATGCCGATGATAATATCGAGAGTGAAGGTGACCGCCGACCAGTTACTAGAAGCATTTCCATGGCAGAGACGAGTGCACCTCCAAACAGAGAGCCAGAACCAAATACGCCGGGGAATAGGCAAGTTGCCCCTACTCTTGACCTGGACGAGCCATCTGCTAATGAGCTTTTAATAATGATTCTAAATGAGGTATGTCCAGCAGCTGTTAGAATGATCGTCGAGCGTTCTTTCCCTGGAACTGGTCAAATAGCTTCAATTCTAGTTAACTGGGTGATCCGTTTTATTAAAAAATGGCTTCGGAATATTTGCGTAAATGAAAGTGGCTCTGCAGAGGAACAGCAAGAGGCTGAGGTGGAAAACGACTGAATAGCACGAGAAGCGTTGACAAGAAACTCTTTTTCACATAGGCAAGGTGATAACTGATCGATTAGAAGCACTGTGTCTTAAGTCAACAGTTTTTTAATGTTGTAATGATACATAGTAGAGACAAAGAATTTAAAACTTTTCGGTTGAATCTCGTGCAGAGTGCACGGCTTTATGAGTAGACACAATTTCCATTTATTTAGTTTATTTTAGGTCCTCGTCAAAGGATAACATTTCAATTCACAATAGGACTTTGTGAAGGACATTATTTTAATGCCTTAGTTTCCCCAACTCAGTTAAACAGTTAAAACTTTATATAACGACCATATATTAAGAGACCTGCACCTCCTATCAAGTGTCCAGTTTGCATATTTCCGAATTTCCGCCCTTACGCTGTATTTGCCACTTGTATAAAAGCTGTCACCTCTTTTAGGCATTGGCGGCCACCCATTAGCAGTCCCGCTTGCACAGCTTTGTTACCTTTACCTGAAATCAGCGATCACACTTGAACGAAAACCTAACACCACATATCATTTTACGATTTTATCGGCTTGAAAAGTTCTTTTGTCATTTAATTACCTTATTCTTCAAGCAAAACGTTTAGGCGCCAAGAGGTCGAATGGCCATGAACGCTATCTTTAATATTTGGCGTTCAAAATCACGGATCAGTGTAGAAGGTCTGTGTGTTTTTACCCATTATTTCATTGAGAATTGCTACACGAACGTTTGTTTTCTAAATACGTACGTTGATTGTGCAAGCTATAAAGTTATTGCCGTGCAAGAATTCACTGAACCACGCACGATATTGAGATCTCCCATTTACGAGTTCGAGTGTTCTTACATCCACATACAGTTACAAAAGTAAAAGCTTCGTTTGTTAAAGGTAGAGGTCCCTTGATTGTGTTACTGTTGACTTGGGTGGGTCGCTCGTGTATGCTGTAATAATACACGTTGACGAAAATGACATTCGACCACGCCAGGTAGTGTTTTTGGTGAAACTGAGGGTGGAACTTAACCAAAGGTTCGACTGCACTGAAGCGCAGCAAATTGGAAGGGCTTTATGAAGCACAATGCTAAACCTCGTGTAAAGAGAATTTTTCCTTCATTTGACTGGTTCGAACTTTTTTGGGGGCTTATGGTCAGTTTTCTTGCATAAAGGAGGAGGGGTGGCCTCATGATCAGTGCGCTCGACTCCGGAGCGTGCGGTCCGGGTTCGATCGAGCCATTGTGCTTTGTTCTTGGGCAAGACGCTTTACTCTAACGGTGCCTCTCTCCACCCAGGTGTATAAATGGGTACTGGCGAATTTAATGCTGGGGGGTAACCTTGCGATGGACTAGCATCTCATCCACGGGGGAGCAGAAATAGTCCTAGTCGCTTCATGCTACTGAAACCGGAATAAGTTCCGGCTTGGCTCGTATGCAGACTTTACGTAACCTAAGGGTGTTACTTATATACAGGTTCGACTGCACTGAAGCGTAGCAAATTGGAAGGGCTTTATTAAGCACAATGCTTAGCCTCTTATAACGAGAAATTTATCCTTCATTTTATTGATAGGAACGTTTTTGGGGCTTATGGTCAGTTTTCTTGCATAAACGTCGAGGCTGCGTGGCCTCATAGTTATGGTGCTGAATCTGCAAAGGACAAGATGAATTTGTGTTTCGACTCTCGGATCAAATCTTTAAAGCTTTATAAAAAGCCAACCGGTTAGCCTTCCAAGGGTCGCCAGTTGGGATTCGCTCTATTTTCGACTTACGAAACCCAAGTAGACTCTGTGCTGTCACATATGGAGACAGAATAGTAGACGCTAATGTTTAGTAAGTTCTGTGAAATATAAAACTGAATATATTTTTGATAGCATGGATATTGTCTAGGGTGCGGTTTTAACACATGTGAAAATGGAGTTAGTCATAGAAAAAGAGAGTTCCTGTTCCTGACACATAATCCTGGAGACATGCGAGTAGTTTACGAGTTCTGTTGTCCAAAGAAAAAAGCTCTTGCTTGTCATCAGCACGTGGCCAGAAAAATGCGTTATGTCGCTTAGCAACCTCTCTTACTGAATCACTGGCTCTTCAGATGCTATATGACTAGGAAGGTTACCGATAGCCTGCGAACACAGAGTATTCCCGGCCTTATTTTCGGCGCAGACAAACGACATAATAATATGTTTATTCAAACTCTTGCAGTACATAGGTACAGGATTACAGGTTTGGCCAGCAGTAAATAATACTAATAACTATACTTCCATGCAAATATGAAAATGCGAAAGTCACGGATATCAAGCTATAGTGTCACAACCGTCGTATACTTGTTTGTGATGAAGTCACCGAACCTATTGGTGGCTCTGGCGCGGACAGTTAAATTCCTAGGTCTCAATGGGTGATTGGTCTGCACATCAGGCGTGAGACATTTAAGGAGTTTATAGACAGGATTCACTGAAGTCAAGGTACAATTAAACTTGCGACACGCGGAAACTCTTCTTTCCTGCAGCGATTGTATGTTAGCCATGCGAAGCGCCTCACTATAATGTAAGCCTGGGAATGTAATACAAAGGGCACGCCTTTGGACCCTTTCGATGGTGGCAGAAAGGTACTGTCGCTAGTTTGCGAAGACTGCACCGGCATATTCTAGAATTGGCCTCAAAAGTGAGCAGTATACTGTGACTATGTCAGAAGAAGGAGCACCGCTACGCTTTAGTGACGTAAGAGCGCGGAGACGTCGGTTGCCCGTCGCAGTGCACCGCCCACGTCAGAGCGTCACTTATATAAACTCCGAGAAACTTAAACGATCTGACTTGCTCTAAGATGGTGCCGCTTGACAGCCATAAATACGTCAGCGTTCACAGGCAAGTTTACCGTGGGCAGTGATCCATTTTCCGCCACAGCCGTTCGTCAGTTAGCAGACGAACGTTTTCTGAGTGAAGGTCGTAAAGGCGAACCCTGCCTTAGTTCAATATCCTTGGACAGAAATATTCACATGCTTGACGCCAGGATTATTACCTTGCCACACTCCTGAACACCTGACCTGTTGAAAGGGATACGCAGCAACTCTTAAAACCTTGTGATAGAGGTGTTGCTGTTAGCCCTAACCTATCAGTACTGATACAAAAAGACAAAACAACAACAAAAAAAAGTCACATTCAGTTGATGTTAAAGCGTTACAGCGTATTCGTTTTAGAGCCCGTAAAGTTATTTCAAGATGTAGCTTCGCTTAGTGGCCTACATGGTTGGCTGATCGCCGTAATTTGTCCCATAGTAGTGTGCGCCTTATGTGACTGGCAACAAATATAATTGGTGTGTTGTTGTGTAACAAAACTGAATCAAATCACGGTGTGTACTTAAGGACGTTCGCGGCCAAAATACCGTACTCGTTTTAGAGAGAAGGCGCACTGAAGACCATTGGTTTTAAGAAGCTTTTTCCGTCTTAAAACGATCTTAGCTTACAACTATCTGCAATAGAGGGAGCTGCTTTAGTCACATTTACATCACTGATGTAAATGTACTCAACTAAACTAAGTTTATTAAGTAAACGTCTGCAGCTGATGTCGTTCTTTCAGGTGGAATAGGCCTTGACAAAGAATACTTTAGTCTTGCCGGTCCACATTCAAAGAAAACTTCGGTCACACAAGAGAAGAAAAAGCAAAATATTCGGAACTTCTTGTTATAATAGAGAAAATCAGTGAAGGAAGTGATTTATGAAAAGAAAAGAGGGGCTCACCAACCATTTAAGAGAGTAAACTGCAGGTGAATTAAACACAACCGGTACCAAGCCCTACGCTTGTTTATATTCCGTTGTTGCTTAGCGCACGCGCATGATGTACGACGTGTGTGACGTTGGGACATGAATTATGTGCGCAGTAAGGATGCGCAGAAACCGTGAATGGGCGCGAACGTTCTTAAGTTACCTTGAATGTTTTATCTTTACCGACAGTATTATTAAAATAATACTATAGATATCGATAAAGCTAGTTGACCTTTTGAGCGTTAACTGTTCACCCAGAAATGAAGTGATATACTCTCCTTTACAAATGTATGGAAATCTTCCCGAGGAGAGCATCATTGGAAAAACGTTGTTTTCATTCCACTGGATTAAGAACATCACGTGAATTATTAAAAACAATGACGTTGTAATTAAATTCTAACCACGTAACTCGACCACAATCTCGCAACTTTAGGCTCAGAAACTGTCGGCCCACGGCAATTACCGATAAAGGTTTAGTACAGTTTAGTCATCAAAGAAAACCCCTTTGGCCAACGAGGGCGCCAACGACTGAAAGCTTTGTTCAGTTGTTAACTTGGTTGTGTTCGCGAGTGTAAAGAAGGTACGTATTTTATCGTTGTGCTAAAATAAGTACTGCATAGTCACAAACCAAAGGGTCTCCTCGGCCAGAGTCATGCCTCGGGGCACAAGTACCTTGAAGAGTTGAGTTATTTGTTCCGGTTTTTCACAAAAGAAGCCGGAGAATCGATAAGGATATTACCTTCAGGAAATCAACTTCTTTTAGCTTAGGAGTCTCATTGAATAGTATGATCAGTCTCAGACGAAGGAGGTTTGGAATTACGCAAGTCCTAGCTACCTTAGGTCATTACGCACTTGAAGGCGCTTTCCAAACGCTAATGACTCAACAAATCTCTATAAGCCATATGCGTCATCGAAATTTGGTTTGGCTGAATGCTTAACCGGAGTCGATTAAAAGTTACGTAACGTATGCAACGAGTAACAAGAGAGATTTATTCTCTAACATTACTAGATGAAGACTGTTCGGTAAAGATACTTGAACCCCCTGATGCCAACGAAAAACAAAAAAAGCTGTCCTTAGCTTTTCTAAATTAACAAACGTGCTTTAAAATCCATATAATCAACGAAAAAATTTACATTGTTTTCATTGCGTGGCCATGAACACACCCTCACTACACCCCTGCCATGCCTGTTGTATTCCTTCAGTACGCCCTCACCTTACCCTCGCTTCATCCCGATACACCGCTGTTACACTTTCGCCTTCAAGGCAGCAACCCGACGGCTTTCTATTATGAGCCACTGAACACTGTTTTTGATGCGTTTGCCATGCATGGTAGATGGTATCTCTCTTGATATCGATATTAATTTGAAGCAATAACCTTGCTGTCTGAAGGAGTCAGGGTTCCGCTAGTTTTATTTTGCGTGATTTATACCTGGCTGCGCTTTTGTGGCTTCCAACATATGCCCAAAGGGCATCGACACAATGACATTCGTCGCTCGAAATGGCTTCCGTGGGAATATTTAGCTTCGAATAACTTTTCCGCAACAGAATTGCCAAGAACTTGAATTTTGTAATCGAGTGCTTTCTTGGTGATATTGACGGGCTGTGATAAGTTAGATGCTGACCCAGAATTTCTAATGAAATCATCAATTAAAACTGGATTTTGTATTAGTCAGACCGATTTATCTTCATTAAATGTGCCTTTTGAATTTTGACAAGTATAAAGTAATTAAACTTAGTATTTAACTGTAAAACCTTTGCGATCTTTCTTACGAATTGTACTGAGTATTTTATCATCAGAGTTCAAGTAAGACTGCCACGATGATTTAGTTTCATTTTTGGTTTCTGCTGCGTAAAATGTCGTTGATCATCACACTTGCCTTGTGAAAATACTAAAAATAGGATTAGCTCCTATAAAAAGGACTTGCTTTTTATTTTAAGTAACTATTGTAGTTTTATATCCATTGAGCTTACATTGTAGGCGAAAAGAAGATTGATTGATCGTAGTTCGATTCGATTCAAGTAAAGAAGACCAATTGAACCTGTCAATTGCAATATCGGGAGCTTCTTATAATTGGGTCTTGAAACTTGCCGTCGATTGCTTTATTTATCAGACGCTGTACACACCCGCCAGATTAGAGGTGAAACAGGTAATCTTGCATTTTATCTAATTAATCATCTTAATCATAAGCAAATCATAAAAGTAAGAGCATTTTTTTAGTTAATCATCATCAAAACGTTCATTGTTCAAAATATTTTGCATTTGCCAGAATTCCGGATTTGGTTGGTGTAGGTATAAGGTAGTATAGCCAGTCCAGACAGTGTGCACGATTTGTTGTTAAGCGTGAGGTACCCTACCCTATTCACTCTTCAAAATCATGCTCATTGACAACCTTTACTCTTCTTGACATCAGAAACCAAGTCCTCTTCTTTCCGTGGCTTTTCAAAAATGTGGTATATGCTTGGCAGTCTTGGAGCCCCGGTGGCCTCATGATTATCAAGCTCGACTCCGGATCGAGCAGTCCGTGTTCGAGTCGTTCGGCGACATTGTGTTGTGCTCTTGGGCAAGACACTTTATTCTCACAGTGCCTCTCTCTATACCCAGGTGTACAAATGGGTACCGGCCAATTTAATGCTGGGAGTAACCCTGCGATGGAGTAGCATCCCATCCGGAGGAGAGTAGAAAGATTCCTGGTCGATTCATGCTACAGTAACCGGGATAAGCTCCGGCTTGATGGGCCACTTGGCTCGTATGTAGACTTTACCCTTTTAAGCACAACAGTGATTTACATCATTGCTTGTGGAGAGCTGAGGATATTAACCTTATCCTTCGATATTCACGTCCACTTAAGAATTAAGACGAGTGGTAATCATCGGCACCGTCATTTATCGTAATCGCCGTTGTTCTGACCATCATCTTACTTTATGGTCGTCGTTCTGTCATCAAATTCAGTCGTCATCGTCCTCAGGTGTTGTCGCTCTAGTCAATAACGTTATTATCGTTGTCGCAATCTTTGTTGTTACCTATCGCTGTCGCTCATCGTTCCGTCAGCATTCAGATTTCTAGGACGTCGTGTGCGCTGTTTACTGCACGACTGATTGTTTTGGACCCAAGGCAATCTCTGGAGGAGCAAGGAAGCTTTAGAAGTTGACAATAATTGCTTGATATTCCCTCTGAGAAATCAACTTAAGGTAGGAGACATTTGATTTACAACTCATGAGGTGATGTATAATAATTTAACCGATCGGTTTACAACAATCCATTTTTTTAAAAAATAGTTACGCGTCGATCCAGAAAACAATAATGACTTGTATTTCTGTTCTGGGAGTTCTTAGCTCTGCCAAAAGAATAAATGTCTCGCTATATTGCATATTTAACTTCTTCAAATTAAACATCTGGTAAATAAGCCTAACCTACCCCGCCCATGCTCAGCGATTGTGAGAGGTTGGTTCAGGCTATTTGGAATTTGCGTGATAAATCTCAATTACCAAGAGATACGTTATGGGTTTATTTAGTCTTTGTAGGAAATACTGATGTACAGATGAGGACACATTAATCATAATCAAAGTTTTAATTAAGCTGTTGATAGTGTGATATGGATAAAACTGTCTGAAAATACACGAAAATGCAGCAGCCACTACCCCAACACAAAAGACCAACGATTATCTTGGCTAAACAAAGTTTCGTTGCCTTTTTACTTTGTTGGGAACATCTTGTGTGTCTTTGCGGTTACTTCGCGTTATGTAAATGATGTAAATGTTGCCCAAATCGTGGCTTCAGTCAAGGGCTTCTTAATTAACATCTTCCTTTACAAAGTCGTCACGACGTTGCATACGTGCTTGAATGAAGCTCACATGATTTCTTCCAAAGTTTCAAACTTCCTCCCCGGAAAAGCATCAAAGACTGAAAAAAAAACAACTTGAACGAATGATCCAGAACTGGAGATCTGATCCTTTCAATAGCGCATGGATAGGGTGCAGTGGCGTCACTCAGACTTGGTTAATAGCAAAATCACTCAGACTTTCTGGCTGCAACCTAAGCACGTTGGTGCGTGCCTGAGTTCACAAACACCCATTTAACTCCCAAGTATTACTAGTGGCGCTTGTTTGGTGAGAATCAAATGTAGGATCTAATGCAAGACCGTTCTTGGAAAGACCACAAAAGGTGCGTCACACTTCCTAAAAGTGTAAACATGTATCTTGGGAGTCAGGGCGAGTTATTTTAATCGTTAATAACCGCGAATCTGTCTCGTGCTCTTCTCATTGTAATTGGCTATTTCAACTAACAAAAGACATTGGCAAAAAAATGTTAGGTTACAAAACAAACCATGTCTGTTTTGTTACACCGGTTACGTCTCTATTGGATATCATAAATTGCTGATCTTGATTCACTGAGATAAATTCTTCCTGCAGCTTAATGATTCCTGCGTTGTAAAAGTTATCAACCGTGAAATAACTTCTTAAAATCACCATGCATTTGAATAGTTGTCACCTTAGTAGCGGAAAAATGGCTGCAATGGCTGACATAGGTAACCGAGTGTATCACTGCTCTGTTTCCTGATAGAAGCACGGCGAAAAAAGAAATGAAAGGCAAAATTCAGCGAAGGCTGTAAGAGCTGTTTGCCCAAGGGCGACGAACACGAAGTACAAAGCCCATTTTCGTAGCTGACTTGTCTTTCTTGTTAGAGGTGGGGAGGAGTTGGCGCAAAATGAAGACTTGAGATAAATATAGATTAAGACCTGTGAAGGATAAAAACACATAGGTTAAATTCCCGAATTTGAGGGTTCTCTTTCCTCATAATCAGAGATATTTAGTTCTGCATGTATCCAACACCTATAAAAATCGTATTTATCAGAGGTGGAATTTTCGTCTCTTTTTTAAGCTAATAAAGCAGTGGCATCAGTTTGGAACGCTGCCTTTTTTAGGCATTAGATTGCAAATATCACTTCATAAAATATAATACACAACAAGCACCATGCATTTGAACAAAAGAGTTAAAAACAACCTTTAATCAATGAAAGACTCCTACCAGATTAATTTAGTGGAGTAAGTACATCAAAGAATGCAGCCCAATTGGCGCGTTTCGAGTGCCTTTCTAGAACCTTACGAGTACTATAATTTAAATGACTATTCAGTTTAAAAGAATTTGCAACGTCATGAACGATCGATGACCAAATTTAAGATTCACTTAGCATTGTGTTCAACAACTAAAATTGTAAAAACCGTATGTTGCAGTTGCTAAATATACAATGAAAAAAAAACAAAACAAAACAAACAAACAAACAAACAAAGAAAAGAAAAGAAATATCCAAAACAACAACTTAATTTGGCAGCTGCTAAAAACATTGCGTACATTAGTGAAGTTTTACTTATTGTTCAAACAAACCCATTATCAAAAATAACAGTTTCTATCACCACAAGAACTGATA
>Ga0126339_10003759_pt1 | contig 11104 bp, 6 predicted proteins | sample OrbTmetagenome_2_FD_92532 | JGI IMG/M metagenome (GOLD analysis project Ga0126339, IMG submission 92532) | Coral microbial communities from Petempiche,Puerto Morelos, Mexico - Orbicella T R C metagenome | ecosystem: Host-associated > Invertebrates > Cnidaria > Coral | place: Petempiche,Puerto...
ACTCAAGCCGGGGGGACAGCACAAAAAAGAGAGAGGTGTGAACGGCAGGAGAGAAAAAAAAATTGTAGAAAAAGAAAAAGAAAAAGGGATGGTGCAGCTGGGGGGGGGGGGGGGGGGGGGGGGGGGTGGGGGAGGTGTGCACCCCCTGCATCCTCCCCCTAGATCTGCCCCTGACCTCCCTAACATGGATCTACTCATGTCTTTGTTGTGTGATGTAACTAATCACTTAATGACTGGTCCCTTGGGAAACCAGTAGATTTTATTTGTGATCTTATAACAGAAACCTTTTTTTGCCTTTGTGTCATGTGACTGGTGACAGCTAGCAATCAGAGGTAATTATCAGAAAAATTGTTTTTACTCATAGTTTGTTTAAAACCAATCTTTTTATGTGGAATTTTTATTGCGTAAAAGGTCTATCTGAAAAATGATACCAAAAAATGTTTTTCTTCAAAATTTTCAATTTTTGGGAAACTGATATTTTAATCTCAAGGTTTTCTTTGGCCGACAACCCCAGCTCAACCTAGGAAACACTGGAATTCTTGAGGAACAACAACAACAACAACAGCAACAACAACAACAGCAGCAAAAGCGACAACAACAACAACAGAAACAAAAACAACAAATTGAACAGCTCCTCTAGGAACAGTCATTAAGTGTTAATTGTTTCGTTTATATCCACATACACAACACAATCAAGAGCTAAGTTCTTGACTATATGCAGTGGAATCTTTCTAAAACAGGATTGCTAAACAAAAGGAAGCTACATGTGAGGGGTTAATTCATCAATAGTCTTGAGTTGTTGTCCACTACTTCCTCCTATATGCACTATAACTAATAACATCAGTAAGGTGCTGTTAACAGTCCAGTTTCATCGCTGAAGGTGGTACAACACAGACAGGACAGTGGGTGTGGTGCACTACATAATCACTAACACTTCCAAGGATTGTACGTCTAGCTGTACCAAGTCCACGGGCGCCAGTTACAATCAGGTCCACATTTTCATTTTTGGCCTCACTGCAAATCACATTACCTGCAGGTTTGCCGACTACCAGGATCATTTGATAATGAATCTGTTTGAAATGAAGGATAATAGCAAAAGTTATTACAAGAAAATGAAATTTTAGATGCAGGGTCCTAATGGTTGATTACAGTGCACGGGACACTGGATCCTGTGGGGGGGGGGGGTACTCCCTTATATGGGCTATATAGGTATGTGTGGCCCCAAAGGGTATGGTTTTTCAGCTGTTTTGGTCATTTTTAATAGGGTATCGATTTTGGCCATTTTGGACTTAAGTAGGGTATGGTTTTTGCACTCTAGTCTTGAATTGGCTATGTTGTTTAGAAGAAGCTACCTTTTCATCATTATCAATAAGACCATAAACAAAACCCCTTCAAAAATTATGTTTAGGGCAACTGTGTCAGCTGCAACGGTCATAAATAGGGTAGGGAAAATCGCAGAGTTTGGTTATAAGTAGGGTAAGGGTTTTGGGAAGTGGGCTGCACACCCCCACCAAATTTTTCTGGGAGTACCCCCCGGGTACTGGATCAAGTGTTCTGGGATTCTAGTCTCAATTACAGCTGCCCTTTGGGAGAAATGTCCTCCCTGATAAAACTCTGGCCAAGGATCTTCACAAACTGGAACTGAGAGAGCAGCAAAAGTGAAGCATGTCCTGGGTTTAACCTGGAGGAAAACCCTTGGAACAAGCTAAGTAAGGTGAGGCCAACAACAAATTAACTCAACTCACACTAATGGCGTCAGGCCAGAATATATCTCACCTCTATGCTCACCCTAAAAAAGTGACTCTCTAGTGTGGCAGTTGAATTTATGTACATCTTTAACATTTGTCTACCTTAATTCATAAACTACTGTTTTAAGATTTCCTTTGATTGAGTGGTAAGTTTTCTTGTCCCTCCAAAATGACTCACTTTGAACACTTTGTTTATCATACAAGGTGTGCATGCATGTACATTTATATGCTCATGACCAAAAATTAATATGCAATCTACCAAAAGGAAAACGATGGTTTGCGTACATTTTACGCCAATGCCTGGCAAACCAATAGGGGGATTGTTGCTGATGTCACTGTTTACATTTTGGCTCATTAGCACATGACTTTGCTTTGAGAAGATATTTATTTAATATTTTATTAATTTATTATCAACTTATTAATGTATAAACTAACTAGACGTTACATTATGTAGAAAAAAATAATTAAACAAACGGTGAGGAAACCTTATAAGACAGGGTTGCCACAGTCAGGGAAAAGTCACGGAAAATTAGATTTTATTCAAGGTCAGAGAAAAGTCAGGAAGTTTTGTATCAGGTCAGGGAGTTTCTAAATCCCTGTTCAAAGTCAGTGAAAAGTCAGGGAATTTTATCTTAAGGTTGCTGCAAATTATTTTATTAGATGTTTTTGTATAGACAATGCAATTTTGTTTTAAAAATTATCTGAGCCATCCTTATTCTTGTTGATTCATGACCAGAAAAACCGAGAAATGTCAGGGATTTTTCTTGTTTCTGTAAAACCAATTGGGCTTGTACTGTAAACTTCATTTGGTTCTCTTACTAGCTGAAGGCAGGATGCATCATTTACTGTTACATATGAATTCACTCCCAACAGTTAAGAGATATTATGAAACATAGTACATGTTGAAAGTTTAAGCTCTTTGGGTGTAATATTGAAGGAGGCATAATTGGCTTCAAAAAACTACAAAATTTCTGGGTGGCAGAAGTGCCCAATGAGCCCATTCATTAAATACAAATTAAATTTTTAATTTTTAAATCTGCATGGTACAAGCGTAGTTAATCATCTTATGATCTTTCTTTCAATATTCACAACTACGTTTTTTGTAGCTTTATTATTATTTTTTTTTACCAGCATTTTTTAAGGTTTTTGTGCAATACGAATTGAAAGTAAATAGACCAGTCACTATATCATTCCCTGCTATCTATGATACTTTAGCAGATGAATTGTGAGGGAGTTTTGAAACTGTTTTGTTTTGATACCTTTTTCTCTTTACATCTTTCCTCATATCCCTGCATCATTGTTTTGGCCTGCTCTCTTAAATCATTCACCATCTGACTCCATTCTTCATAGTATGCAAACACAACTGCCATGGAAAAAAAATATAGACCATATGAAAATAATTAATGCAGTTACTTACATGTAGACATGTTGGACAACATACTGGTGGGTTAAGTCTGTATACGAGCCAAGAGGTTCATCAAGTCTGTGGTTATCCCTGTTTCGGTGGCATGAAGTGACTAGCAGTATTTCTTCTCCCCCCTGTATGGGAGGCTAGTCCATCACAGGGTTAACCCCTAGTAATAAGTTCACTTGTACTCATTTAGTTTATACACCTGGGTGGAGAGAGGCACCGTGGGAGTAAAGTGTCTTGCTCAAGAACACAATGTCCCCGAACAGGGCTTGAACCCAGACTGCTTGATCTGGAGGTGAGCGCACTAACCACTAGGCCACCGCATCTCCATAACATACAAATTAAGAACAAAATATTTTAAAAATTGAACTTACATGGTCCAGATGAATATGGAAGAGGTGGAATCTCAAAGGCATGTAAAACAACTACTGCATCTCCAGTACAATGAACATTGCTCATATACCCTGGAATGTAAATGTCACAGGTAGTTATTTTGATCCTTATCCCTTTGTGGTTAGCATCAGTCCAATGGTGATGCCTGTCTAAATACAAACTTTGGATACTGGGACATAGACAGCCTTGGGTTTACTGAGTGAATGCACCAGTGAATAAATATTCATGTACTCCGACACTCAAATAAAGTTTTATGTCTTTATGTACCTTTATATTGTTTTGCTGCACCGATTAGTGTGGAATAATTATTACAAATTTTGGTCGACAAGAATAAGTTCTCTGAAATTGGATTCAAACTAATGCCATTAGGGCAAATGCTAACAGGTTTCATAGGTTGAGAATGACCTCAAGTTTAGTATAAGTTTGGTCAGAAGCATATCACCAGTTTGGTGCAAAGATTTTTTGACATTTGTTGCTTACCTAGAAGTTCTTTCAACAAAACAAAACATGTCAGAAAGGAGAAGGGTGCTAGTGATATGGTTTATTCACAACAGAATGAAATTAAGAGTTAGTTATTTGTCAATAACTGGTCAATTTTAGGACTTTTTGGTTTAGAAACGATAATTATTAAAACAAGATAACGCTCTGAAGGCAATGAAGGAGCCAGTCTGGAATTGTAATAAGCTTATAAATAGTGTGTTTTATTGAATAAGAATAGTGCTTTACAAGTCGATTTTGAGCTTCCTGAGACACGCAAAGAGCACTAAAATGGCTCTGAATTTTGTAATTATCTTCTGATCACCTGATAACTACAGATCGCACTTATGATTATAATTATGGACAGGGCGAGGTCACCCCCCATTGCTATCGGTCCGATTTAGCAAACTCCCTCAAACTTCCTAATCCCAGTAGGACGACCCAGAGTGAAGCATGACACTGAATTTGTCATGTATAGGATAACGACATTCACAATTTCTCAGAATATATGGAGTGAAGTTGCCAAGAGAAATTTTCACACCATCAGCAAGCAGGACATGGCCAAGGTCACGAACACGCTTGCAGAGAATTGTAGCTGCTCATATGCGTCAACGAAATAAGAAAATTAAATTACCGGTCTTTATCTACTAATAAACTTACAATCAAATGCTCGATCACCGTGTTCACTGCCGTCGATCGCGATGAGAACTTTCCTACCGCCGGTTTTGTTCTCCGCCATGTTTACGTTTCACACCTTGACGTGGTCGACTGTTGCCGACTGTAAACTGGTACCTGTCAGAGCCTGCTGTTATGGTATACAGCAGCCTCCCGTCGTCCACGCGCGCAAGGCATGCAACGCACGCACGAGGGCGCAAGCACGTCGACTAGAAAGCACGTCCGCAAGCACAAGTACAAGATCCTCGCGTCCAAATGCACGCATTTTACTTTCGTCAGCAGGGAAGCGGAAAAAAGCGCCATAAAGTGTCCAAAAAGTTAATGTTGCTTGAAAAACGTTTCTAGTGGCCCTGAATGAGCTGAGACTGAATTTTAAAGGTCAGGGGAACAGCAATGAATTTACCATGCCTCAGTTCCCCAGTGTGGTAGGGGTGGGGGATCAAAAGGTTTTTGGATTCTCACGGTTCTACATGCTGATTGACAGAATAGCTCTATAGGTTGCTGATGAGAACTGCTTTCATTTTGACTGTTTAATTTAAATGCTCTCATGTTGTATTTTCCTATTGCATTAACTGATAATTTTCTAATATTATAAATATTTGTCACCAGCTGTGAAATATAAATTTAACAGCTATACTATTCATAAAATTAAACCAGTTCTTGAGTAGCCTTTCCAGCTTCAAAATGAGTCTTGGTTCAACTTGGAGATTAAATACCCCAAAAAGGTCAAAACCAAAAAAGCACTCTAAGCAGTGCCCCTCCCTGGGTTTTTAGCGTTAAGGCCCCCTTCTCAAGATGACAATCACAGTCAATTTATGAACAGGACAGATTTTTTTTGTGGAAGATGTTTTAGCAGTTACCATTCCTCCCCATTTTACTTTCATAAACTTTCTACATGTGTTGTCGTTCCAGAAAATATTTCTCCCCCAACAGAGGGTTTCTCTGGTTTGAAATTATCCCTCTGGAAATGCTAGTTTTGGTTCATATGTTTCTTAAAAAGCTTGGGCTTTTGAGACCCCCCTCTCCTCCTTGGAATTTCCAATTAGTAACCCTTCTTGGGGTGAGTATGAATATTCTCCAGAAGAAAAAAGAAAAAATGAGTTTTACTTTCAAATGTGGTGGACTTTTGGGGCCAGAGGGAACTCTCATATCAAAAGCTTGCAGATGCTCGCCATCTTACTTTGGATAATAAATCAAGGATTCTGGTCTAACTTAGGGTGTTGATGATGAAATGCCACTATTTTTAGCTCTCAAGGGTGCACTCCAAGAAATAATACCACAAGAAATGCCCTTATTTTGGTTTTTTAGGCATGAGCTCCGCTAGTCTCTCAAGTCTGGTCTACTAGCGCTGGCTCCTTTCCTGAACAGTAGCTGGTAATCAAGCCCATTCTGTTTTAAGTGGTATCTTGTAGGGATCAAAATTATTATAAAGCTTGAACCACCACCAGATTGGTCTTCTTTAATGGTTTAATTCAAATTTTCCTTCAAGCATTTCCGACCTTTTCATGTTGGAGTTCCCCCTGGTTTTGGGAATAATGATGGTCATACTGAACATGTAAGTTCTACACAATAACAGAGATATTTACCCAAAGATGCAATATTATTTGTCTGGTGATGAAGTTATCATTACCACAAAGAATCTGAGCATCATCAACAACAATCTTACATCACATGATTTTTTTGTGATGCAATTTGGAATAATTTACATATTGTCATTGTTAAATATTTTTAAGTGTATTCCCGAATTAACCATATGATAACAATGAAACCAGATGCTATCAATAATTATTTTATTTCTCCTCTGAGCAACTTCAAAACCAAACACATATTACAGAACCAGATGCATAATTGAATAAAGATGAATCAATAGTTGACCTACAAGGAATGAATCATGAATAGTGCAGTATAGATAATTTAGAGATCTGCAACTTATTTCTGAAAAAAGGAATCTTACTTCATAAAGAAACATGGCCAATTTTTTTTTTCCATCAACAAGAAACAATCTAGTTTCCTGCAGTCAAATTTCCTCATAGTCTCTGACAAATTAATTACCATAATTTGTTTCATTCTGCTTCTCTATGTCAAGATCAAGGAGCAATATTGACAACATGCAATCAGTGCAAAATAATATAACACATGACTGAAGTACTCTAAGGGTCATCAGCCATCATTGTTAACTTGCATGAGGATGAGGATGGTTGCCATGAGGATGAGGAGGTGGAACAACCACCACAGGAATGTGGGTGTGATGGACAGTATAATCACTAACACTGCCAAGGAAGGTGCGGCGCAGTGTTCCAACACCACGGGAACCCATGATTATAAACTGGGCATTCTCATCTTCTGCCAGTTTGCAAATCACTTCTCCAGGCCTGTTGTTTTCCTCCTTGTACAACTTGAACTTTAGCTACGATAAACATACAGAATATATCTCTCTTTAGAAAGGTTCTGTGAATTGCTCTCCTTTACCTTATTTATACCTCATTTCACTTATCATCATCATCATCATCTTTATTTAAAAACACGGTAAATACATCAGGCATTAACAATTAAATATAAAAGCTACAACTTATTATGAAAGACTTTGTATACAGATTAATCTTCTATAATTTAAAATATTGCTAACTATTAAAGAAAAGTAAACTAAATAAAAACCTGTTTTACATGAATGCCGTGTCGGAATTAAGTGACAATTGTCAGAAATTAGTCAGAGATGTTGCTTGCCTAGCAGCTGAGGGTAAACTGTTCCAGAGGACTGCACCACTATAGCCAAAGCTATTTTTGTAATGGTTAGTGTGTGGCAAGGGAATAGCAAGCTTATTATCAGAATCATGCAAATTGTAAGAAGTAATCACATCACTCCGCTGAATGAATTTTGAGGACAAATAATTGGGTCCAAGGCCATTTAAGGACTTTTAGACCATCTCAGCCTTTAGTTTTTGACGTCGAGTTTCTAAATTGTCCCAGCCTAATTCTTTAAATAGCTGGTTGGCGTCAGCATCATAACTAGAATGAGTAAGGACGTGGACAGCACGATTTTGAAGTCTCTGTAATTTGTCAGATAATGTTTTGGCACAGTTGCCCCAAACAACACGACAATAGTCGAAGTGCAACTACTTCTCAGGTTGCTACAAAAGGTAGGCAATCTGGACCCCCCTTCTGGACCCCTTCTGGACTCCTTTCTGGATCCCCTTCTGGAACCCTTTCTGAACCACTTTCTGGATCCCCTTCTGGACCCCCATCTGGTCCCCTTCTGGATCCCCTTCTGGACCCCCTTCTGGACCCCCTTCTGGAACCCTTTCTGGATCCCCTCTGGACCCCTTTCTGGATCCCCTGATATTTTGGAAAATGTTTTGGTATGTACGCAATTTCATACCTGCCCTGCCAAAATCTGTATCCCATAATCCACAAAACTGATTGTTTCTCTCACTGATACTATTCACCACAATCTTACAAACATTCCCAATGAAAGGGAAAACCATTCTGGATTTGTGGCTTAAGAGCCTTTAATTAAAAACTGGAGGTTTCAATTTGTATCACTTAATCCTTTGTCATTCTTACTCCAACACATTTTCCATAGTCAAGTTATTATTTTCCCCTGAAAATCATTAATAAATTATTGCTGTGCATAATAACATAGATCTAAAACTAACAGACATTGTTAAGTTAGTAGGAACTGACATCTTAATTAAATTTAATGTACAAGTTCTTCCATTTATTTAAATATTAACTAACTTGCAGAAAAAAGTTTCACAAACCTCAAGATTTTTACATTTTGTTCCAAAATTTTCCAACAGTTCCTTCACTTGCTGGTCACTCTTCTGCACTAAATGCTGCCACTCCTCATAGTATGCATAACCATCTGAAAGGACACAAAATATTTGTAATGTCGATCCAGAACAGTTTTGTCCAGCATACTATATAACCGCTTTTACAGTTGAACCTGTCTTTGTTCAAATTGATAGACCGACCAGGTAATATTTATGCAAGAAAGCTTTATTGGATTGGTTACACACAAACATTTCAGACAAGTGCAGCATATAAGTAAGAAATTGTAATTGTATTACACAGTAATATATACATCTCACCACATTTATACAAGTACACACACGCACACACACAAAAAGACACAACTAGAAAACAGCTACAATATTATTCACACCATAACAAAATGCTGGCAGTTAAAGTATTAGTGCTTTTAACAGAAGCTGCTTGAGATACTTACAGGGGTAGGGAGCGGCAGGAATGGTTGGATACTCCTGGGCATGGATAATAAGTAAAGTGTCTGTTTCTTTTTTACAAATATTCTTGATGTACCCTGTGTGAAATAAACAACTAAATAAATATTTGCTGAAAACATAGGAGTACTAATTAAAGATTTCTACATGTATGACATGCAGCAACCAACAAATATTTTAATAAACTTTGTCAAGCTAATTTGTCTAAATTTTCTGCCTACTTTCCCACAAACTGATATTATTGTGGTCAAAAATGAACTGTCAACAGCTGCCTACTTAAAAGTTTTTACTATCAACATAAAAATGTATTGAAACAACTGATTGCCATTCTCGTGTAAAAGGGACACCAGCAATATAATAACAGTTGAAATTCATAATACTGGTCCCAGATTTTTTATGGTTGTCTTAACATTTGCTAGTGCCATTTATACAGAACTGAGTTCTTGCCTAGTAATTTAAGAACAGTGGTGGTAACATAATTTACCGCCCAGCCCAGGGCTGTCATTAAGTTTTGAGTCAACTGTAGCCTTTATCTTCACACCCTTAACAAACTGATTATCTTTTCCAAGGGTGAATTGTATCAAATATATTCCTGTTCACCTGTAACATCAAGGCCCATCAAATATACTCAGCCATAGCAGATGTTACAGGTTACGAACCTTATTGACAGCCCTGCTTGCGTGCGCCAGTGCTTGAGCAATGACCGCTCAATTGAAATCCAATGTTGTAACTAACAGGCCAGTGACTGTGCCTCCAAACATTGAAAAGTCATACAGCTTGTAAAACAGTACATCAAGGAAATAAGCAGTTTCAATCAACTAATTTAAGATGGTTGATTATGTCAAGAAATTTACAGAATGTTCTCTTCCAGAGCAAGGGAGAGTGGGACAAGGGCATCGTGGAGGGGTACAGGGTATAATGGATAACCCCTCCCCCTCCCAAAAAAAAATTATCTATTAGCTCCAAACATCATACTAATCTTTACTGGTTATAATAATGAGCCCACTATCATTCAACGATGGACTATGATCGTGACTATATATACAAATAAAACATGTTTCACATGACAAGTGTATAATTTCCAATGTACTGTATTTCCAGTAGTTCAGTAGTTCAAACCATTTACTATGGTACTGTATTTCGTTAACATTTTTCAATTTGTGTCTAAACACAATTCAGTGGCTACCTGTACTCAAAAAATAACATGTTTACAAGTCAATCTTCCGCTAAAAATAAATGCAAATTTTTCGCCAGTGTCCACGAGCATTCCATCGCTATCTGTGATCCCGAGCAACATGCATTCGCTCGAAAATACAAAATTTAATGTATTCAGGCTTACCCTGCTGTGCAAAGTCGTGAATATAGGCACGAATCTCGAATGATTGGATCTTTCAGTTTATAATTGTTCCTGATTTTCGAAATGGTTTATTCGAAGGTAAAACGGGCACGATCATGAATACGTTGTACTTTGTGCCCGACTAAAAAATTGTGCAAAGAGTGAATTAAGGTTATTATATAAGACATTTAAAGTAGCTTGCTAAAAAGCTTAAATAAAAAGTCTGAAAATACTTACAATCAAAAGCTCGCACACTGTGGTCGCTGGCATCCACACCCAAAACTATCTTTCGCCCGGTTGCTCCACTATCAGCCATTGCTTGTTTGTACAATACAAAACTGAGTGAATTGGAACACACCTAATCCTAACACGTCGATTCAAGAAAGTAGAACGTGATGCGATCTTTTGAGTGTGAGGCGGTGTGAAGCAAGACAAAGGACACAGAGACACCAACCAATCACATGCTGTTATTCTCGTGGAAGCGATGTGATATGTGATGTGTCACGCGAGTGGAAAAATTTTCGCGAGACACTGGACCCAAGACCTGCCTCAAGGATAAAATATTGTCACGATAAAATTATGACAAAATATCTTCGTAAAATCAAGACGGGAGACGAGGACAGGAGAGGAGAGGAGAGGAGAGGAGAAAAGCCCCAAGCGCTGGAAAACTAAGAGACTACTCAGGTAAGTACTTACGGGGAGGTGCGAGTGAGGGCAAATCGACCGAGGTCCCCCCCCCCCCCCCCCCCCCCCCCCAAAAAGGCCCCAAAAACGCAACACCCAACCCCCCCAGCCCCGGCCACGCCCACCAAAAAAAACACATCAC
>Ga0126339_10003760_pt1 | contig 11102 bp, 7 predicted proteins | sample OrbTmetagenome_2_FD_92532 | JGI IMG/M metagenome (GOLD analysis project Ga0126339, IMG submission 92532) | Coral microbial communities from Petempiche,Puerto Morelos, Mexico - Orbicella T R C metagenome | ecosystem: Host-associated > Invertebrates > Cnidaria > Coral | place: Petempiche,Puerto...
AGGCGGCCGTGGACGCCGCGCGCGAGCGTGTGTTGATGGACCTCGACGCTCTGGAGCGCACGTCAACGCGGCCGGATCCGACGGCCGATCCGCTGGACGCCCTCGCCGTCTCGCCGGAAACGCTGGATAGTCATGGCCGTGACAATGCCGCCATCATGGGACACCTGACGCGCGCGGTACGGCGCCTGTTTCCGCGCCTGGACCACACGGCGCGCCTGGCCTTGCCGCCGGTCCCGGACGCACCGTTGCGTCTGGTGGTCCTGCTCCCCCCGGCGCGGTCCTCCACCGACAGCCTGGCCCCCCTGGCGGCCCAATTGATCCCGCGCCTGATGGCGCGCGCCGATCTGGCCGTCCATGTGCTGCGTCCGGCCGAGCACCCGCCAGCCCCCCTCGGCTCCGACGCGGCGTCCGTCCTGCCCGACGATCTGGATCAGGCGCGGGCGATGATCGCGGCGCTACGGCCGGACGGCCTGCTTGCGGTGGACCCGATGGCCGCGCCCCTCACCTGGGCGCTGGTGTTCGGACGCCTGGCCCCCGTGCAGGCCATGGTGTTCGGCCGCCCGGCCACCACCGGACTGCCGACCATGGACTATGTGCTGACGGCGCAAACCTGGGACGGTCCAGACGCGCAGACGCATCACAGCGAACGACTGATCCGCCTGCGCGGCCTACCCCTGCGCCTCTCCGCCTCGCTCCCCTGCGCCGAGATCCGTCGCGACGATCTCGGCCTGCCGCCGCTCGAGGCGGCTCGCCTTTATCTCGTGCCGGCCGGCCCCGCGCGGTTCCATCCCGCCCACGACGGCCTGTGGATGGAGATCCTGCGACGTGATCCCCAGGGTATCCTGGTGCTGGCGGGGAGTCCCCAGCGCGCCCTGGCGACACAATTGCTGGAGCGCTGGCGCCGCCGCGCGGACGGTGCCGACGTGATCGAACGGGTGCGGGTGCTGCCGCTGGACCGGCGCGCGCACATGCTGGGCCTGGCCCGCATCGCCGACTGCGTGCTCGACACCCAGGAGGTCTGCGCCGGCCCCGCAGTGCTGGATGCCATGGCGCTGGGCGTGCCCACCGTCACCCTGCCCGGCCCCATGCCGGGCGGGCGGATCGTCGCGGGTGTCTATCGACAGTGGGGCATCCCGGACCTCATCGCCCGCGATCCCGTCCACTTCGTCAATCTGGCGCTGCGCCTGGCGCGCCATGAGGAGTGGCGCCGCGAGATCGGCGCCCGCCTGGCTAGCGCTGCCCTGGACCCCGAGCCCGGCGCCGCCGTCGCCGCCGAGATCGCCGCCTTCTTCCGGGTCGCGGGGGAGGCCGCCGCCGAGGGGCGTCGCCTGACCGACTGGCCCCCCGAGAAGGGCACGGACCCGGCCGCGAGCCTCGACGCCGAGCCTTCGTCGTCTTCTCCGCCTCTGCTCGATCACACGGGGGAGGACAGGCCCTGACCTGATCACCGAGAGACGCGCGCTGTTGCCAGCGCGTGCCGCCGGTCCCATATTCCTGGCGTCATCGGCGGCCGCGACCTATCACACGAGTTGAAGTAGCAACGCGCACGATGACGGCAGCCCGCGCACGCGAGCCAATCCTCCAGACACGCCCTACAAGACGATAAAGCCAATGCAAGGAGATCCCATCATGTCGAACGGCGGGCCGAAGATTCTCGATGACCTCAGCCGTGTCGCCGGGGGCGCCCTCGGGGCGCTGGGCGGCCTGCGCAGCGAGGTCGAGGAGTTGGTGCGGCAGCGCGTGGAGCGGACGGCGCAGGATCTCAATCTGGTCACGCGCGAGGAGTTCGAGGCGATTCACGAGATGGCCGCCGAGGCACGCGCCGAGAACGAGCGTCTCGCCGCCCGGCTGGCTGCCCTGGAGGCGGCGCAGGGTCGTGGCTCAAACGATGCTTGAGCACGACGCCTGATCACCCCAACACCCCGGCCGGCCCAGCCCGCCCGTCTGGTCATGGCCCCTGAATGACAATGTGGCGGGGGGTTTGGACGGCAAAGTTGTGCGGCGGCACCGTCAATCCTCCCCACTTTGAGCCTGGCGCGGGATCCCCAGACGCGCCAGGGCCACGCCACCGACCACAATGAGCGCAGACCCGGCGATGGTCCCCAGGCCCGGCACCTCGCCAAACGCCACCAGGCCGATCAGCGCCCCGAACACCACCCAGCTATAGCCGATGGGCCCGAGGAGCGAGGCCGGCGCCAGGCGGAACCCCCGGATGTTGCAGTACTGGGCGGTCACCGCCAGCGGCCCCAGCGCCAGCATGAACGCGACCTGACCCGGCGTCGGCGTCTGCCACAGGGCGATCGCTGGCCCGGTCATCAACAGCAAGCCGAAGGCATTGGCGTACAACAGCACGGTCTGCGGCCGGTCGGAGAGCGACAGGGTGCGGATGAAAATGTTCTCCAGCGCCATCAGGGCGGCCCCGGCCAGGGCCAGGGCGGCCCCCAGGGCATAAGCGCTGTCCAGCACCAGGACCTCGCCCTGCATCACCACGATCGCCGCGCCGATCACCGTGACCAGCGATGCCAGCCAGTGCAAAGGCGAGACGTGCTCTCGCAGCAGCAGGATTCCGAAGACGACCGTGAGCATGCCCTCGGACAGACCCAGGGCCGTGGCGTTGGCGATGGGCATCACGGCGGCCGCCTGGATGGCCGCCGCGCCACCGAAGGCCCCGCAGCAGGCACGCCCGAAATGGGTCACGGGGCGGCGGCTCCGGCAGGCCCGCAGGCCCCCGGCGCGAAAGGCCAGCCCGAGCGCGACGGCGAAACCACTGGCGAACCGCAGGAACAGAATCTGAAGGGCCGGGATGGCGCCGTCCATCAGCTTCCCGGAAGCGAAGATCCCGGAAAAGATGGCCGTGGCCGCGAGGACCCACAGGATGGCGATCCCCGCATCTCGCACCGACTCGTGTCCGCCCCGCATGCCCGCCCCCACCTGCTCCGCGCTGTCATCCTCCGATGGATGGCGCGATCACGGTTAAAAGGCAAACGGCGAACCGTGACGATCCCATGTCGACGCGCGTTCGGAAACGCCCTTAAGCGACGGCCGTCAGGGGTGACGGCGCCGCGCCGGTCCCCCCGCGCCCCGGCAGGGGGATCCCCGTGGCCCGGGCGGTGGCCAGGGTGAGGCTCCGCAAGTCCTCGGGCTCCAGGTTGTGGACCGAGGTCTTGCCCGTGCACTTGGCCATCATCGCGCATTCGGCGTCGAACGCTTGCAACAGCAGGCGCGCGGCCTCGCCGCGTTCGTCGGGCGACAGGCCGGCGTCATAGGTGATGCCATCGCCGGACGGCATCACCTGCCCCCCCAGGGCGAAGCCCATGGCCGCGCAGACAATGGCGGCGGTCACGCCCATGGCCAGCAGCTTGGCCACGTCGGTGCCGGTGCGCACGCCGCCGAACCACAGCAGGTCCACGCTCTCCTCGGCATTTCGGGCGCGTAGCGCACGAATGGCGTCGCGCACGACAGACAGGTCGGGCGGGCCGGCCAGTTCGGCGGCCAGCGTTCCTCCCGCCGTGCCGTCGAGAAGAACAAGGTCAAGGCCATGATCCAACACCCAGGCCACGACCTGGTCTACCGTATCGGCGGTGGCGCGCACACCGCGCGCTTGCCCGGGCCGCGCCGGGGGCGGCGGCACTGTGGCAAGATCGGGGTCCATGAGCACGACCACGGCGGCCTCCGGATCCGCCGCCTGCCCCGCCCCCATGGTCTGCACCCAGGCCAGCCCCGGGAGCGGCCGGCTCCCAATGTAAGCGGCGGGAGCGCCGTCGAAGCCCTGGGCCACCGCCCGGCGCACGTCCTCTGGCGCGGTGTCCACGCCCGAGACCAGCACCGGCCCGGCCAGATCCAACCCGGCGAGGCGAGTGGCCGTGCGGCAGTGCTCCCGGTAGGGATCGATGACCAGACGGGTCAGGTTGGCCGGTAGGAACACCACGTCGTCCAGGTCGCCCCCGAGGGCACCCGCGAAGGGGTCGTCCCGATGCTCCAGGCGCTCGGCCAGCAAGGCGCGTTGGGCGGCGCCGTCGTCCCGCGCGGTGCGGGCCATGCGGAAGATGGCCTCTCGAGCATGGACCGTGTAGTCGGCCGAGCCGGTCTCGGCGTCGCAGCGATAGCAGCGCGCCGCCTCCAGGCGCGCCGCCTCGGGGGTGTAGGTGTCTTCCACCTCGCCGAAGGCCGGGGCCGCGAGCCCATGGAAGGGCTGCTCCTGGCGGGGTGTCACCTCCCACAGGGGATCCTGGGCCACGGGCACCCGCCGGGTCCGCCAGGGTGTTCGATAGGGCAGCGGCGCGGTCCGCCCGTCCAGGCGGGCCTTGACGTAATAGGCCACGCGATGGCCCTGCTCCATGGCCTCGACAATAGACGACCCGCCGAAGGCGCCGTCCCCGGCGGCGAAGATGGCCGGGTCGCCCCGGGTGGTCATGGTGGCGAAGGTGGTCGCCACCCGGTCCCCATCCAGCAGGCCGGAGCCGTCCAGGTCCGGGCCGGCGGCGGTCTGTCCGACGGCGGCGATCACCAGCCCGCAGGGGATATCCTGCTCGGAGTCCGCCACCGCCACCGGGCGGCGGCGGCCGTCGGCACCGGGCGGCCCGGCCTCGGTGCGCACACAACGCAGGGCCACGCCGTCCTTTGTTTCGACCACGGCCACCGGCTGGATGTGGTGGACGATCTCAACGCCCTCGGCCAGGGCGCCCTTCAACTCGTCCCGCCGCGCCGGCATCTCGTCGGGACCACGCCGGTAGAGCACCCGCACCGTCTCCACCCCGGGCAGGCGACGCGCCACCCGGCAGGCGTCCATGGCGACGTCACCGCCGCCCACCACCAGCACCGTGGCCGGCAGGGTGGGGCGCGCGCCACCGTTGACCCGGCGCAGGAAGCCGACGCCGTCCACCACCTCCGGCCGGTCGCCCCCCGGCACGCCAAGGCCCTTGCCCTGGCTGGCGCCCACGGTCAGCACCACGGCCGCATGGCTGGCCTTGAGTTCGTCCAGCGAGACATCCCGGCCCAGGCGCGTATTGACATGCACACTGATCCCCGGGCAGTGAGCGAGGATACGGTCGATGTCCTGCTGAAGGATGCCCTCGGGCAGGCGGAAGCGCGGGATGCCCCAGACCGCCATGCCGCCCAGGCGGTCCGTCGCCTCGTAGAGGTCCACGCCGAAACCGGCCTCGGCCATGTCTTGGGCGGCGGTGAGACCGGCTGGCCCGCCGCCGACCACGGCCACCCGCTCCGGCCGCGTCACGGGCACCGGAGGCAGGGCGTGACCCGGCCCGACCGTATCCAGCAGATAGCGCTTGAGGTTGCGGATGGCCACCGGACCATCGCTGTCGGCGCGCCGGCAGGCGGGCTCACAGGGGGCGTCGCAGACCCGTCCGCAGATGGCCGACAAGGGGTTGGTGGCGGTGATGGCCTCCAGGGCCTCGGCGTGCCGGCCCTCCCAGATCAAGGCGATATAGGATGGCACGTCAGTGCCCACCGGGCAGGCCACCTGGCAGGGCGCGGCCACGAAGTGGGGATCGCCGCGATCGTCGGCCAGGTCCGGCGCGGCGGTGAGGAAGGTGGCGGGCGTGGGCGTCTGGGTCATGGCAGATCGAGTCCGTGTTGTCGGTCCACGGGTTATGGGAAGCAACCGATGAGCAGTGAGAATTCGTCATTGCGAGCCCGCACCTCTTGATGCAGGCGAAGCAATCCAGGGCGAAAAGCAGCGTATCTTACCCTGGATTGCTTCGTCTCTACGCTCCTCGCAATGACGGGCCTCCTGTTGTTCAGTACCACGCCTCATATGGAGGCTTAGCATTCATTTGCTTGACTTGGACTCTGGATGGTTTTCGTCCTCACCCCGCCTTTCGCAAGGGCGAGCCGGCGAGATCGCGATGCCCGGGCACGTAGGGCAGTCCGGTCAAGGCGGCGGCCTCTGGCGTCAGCGCCACCAGGTCGTCCCGGCCAAGCTGTTTCACATCGTCGTGGCCCAGGGCCTGGACGATGGCCGCCAGTTGCCAGCGCATGCCCTCCAGGAAGCGGTGGATATTGCGGGCCTCGGCGGAGACGTCGTAGCGGGCCTCGTGATCCGGGTCCTGGGTGGCGATGCCCACCGGGCAGGTGCCCACGTGGCACTGCATGCAGGCGATGCAGCCGCCGGCGATGATCGCCGCCGTGCCCACGGCCACCGCGTCGGCGCCCAGGGCCAGGGCCTTGGCGGCGTCGATGCCGTCCTTGATGCCGCCCATGATGACAAGCTGCATGTCCGGGCCGGCGTTGATCTCGGCGAGACCGTCGCGGGCCTCGATCAGCGCCGCCAGGGTGGGGATGCCCACGTTCTCCAGAACCTCGGTGGAGGCGGCGCCGGTGGAGCCCTGCAAGCCGTCCAGGGACACATAGTCGAAGCCGTCCTTGTAGGCGATCTTGATGTCATCGCGCACCCGGCCGGCACCCATCTTGATGGAGATGGGGATACGGTGGTCGGTGGCCTCGCGGAACTCCTCCACCTTGATGACCAGATCATCGGCGCCCAGCACGTCCGGATGGCGCGATGGCGAGCGCAGGTCGATGCCCTCGGGGATGCCGCGCACGCGCGCCAGTTCAGGGGTCACCTTCCTGGCCATCAACTGACCGCCCAGGCCTGGCTTGGCGCCCTGGCTGATGTAGATCTCCAGGCCATCGGCGCGCAGCATGTCACGGATGTTCCAGCCCAGGCGGCCCGACAGGCACTGATAGACGTACTGGTCCGCCTCGGCGCGGGCCTCGTCCAGCATGCCGCCCTCACCGGTGTTCTCGGCGATGCCGGACAGGCGCGAGGCGGTGGCCAGGGCGATCTTGGTGGCCTTGGACAGGGCACCGTAGCTCATGGGCGCGATCTGCACCGGCATGGACAGGTCCAGCGGCCTGGCCCCGAAGCGCCCGCCAATGCGGGTGCGCAGGCAGACCCGCTCCAACGCCGCCGGATCGCGCCCCGCGCCCGACAGGTCCGTGCGGAACGCCAGGTCGGTGAAATGCGGCATGGGCTTGGCGGCGCCATAGCCGCGAATGCGGTAGCGGCCGGTCTGGCCCTTGATCCAGATGTCCTCCTGCACCTTGGCGTTCCAGTAGGACGACCGTCCGGAAGCCAGGAAGAACGGTTGCGGCCGGCTGCGCGGTTCCTGCCGGGCGTAGCGCAACTTGGTTCCGGCGTTGACGATCTTGCGGAACGTGCCGGAGAAGGCGATCCCGTAGCGGTCCAGCACGGCGCGGATGTCGTCATGTTCCTCGGCGGCCATGTCCTCGAACCGCGCGTCGGCCCCCAGGGAGGCCACCCGCCCGGCCACGTAGAGCGCCCCACCGGTCATATCCTGGCCGGTGTGCTCGCCCGCGTCGCCCAGGATGACGATGCACCCGCCATACATCATGTAGCCGGCCATGAAGCTGGCGTTGCCGCCGCACAGCAGGGTGCCGGCCTTCATCACCTGGCCGGCGCGGCTGCCCATGTTGCCCTTGACGATGATCTCGGCGCCGCGAATGGCCACCCCGGCGATGGCGCCGGCGTTGCCACCCACCACCACCGATCCGGCGTACATGTTGTCGCCCACCGCCCAGCCCACGTTCTGGGCGATCTCGAAGCGCGCCCCGTCGCTCAGTCCGGCGCAGAAGTAGCCGGCCGAGCCCTGCACGCGCACCGTGACCGGCCGGGTCAGGCCGACGCCGATGTGGTGACGGGCATCGGGGTTGATGACATCCACGCTTTCGCCTCCGCCCTCACCCTGGGCGGCCAAGGCGCGGAGACGGCGGTTGGCCTCGGTGATGGAGACCGCGCTTAGATCGATCGTGACCACGTCTGGAACGTCCCCGGCGCTGGTTCGGTGGTGTCGAGGGCGGTCCCCGGGAAGAGGCGGTTGAGCGACACCTCCTCCGAGGCGATGGCGATCAGGTCGTCGGTCTCCACCAGCACCATGGGCTTGGCCGCCAGGCGGTCCTTGGCGTAGCCCATCTGCTCACCGGTGGAGACCAGGAAGGAGAACGTGCCGTCCAGATCGTCGATGGCGTCCCTCAGCGCGTCGTCCAGACCGGCGCCCTGGGACATCTTGTCGGCCAGGGACACGGCGATGAGTTCGCTATCGTTATCGGTGCGGAACTCGAAACCGCGCCGCTCCAGGCGGCGCCGCATTTTCCAGTAGTTGGTGATCTGGCCGTTGTGGACGATGGCCACGTCGGCGAAGCCGGTGGCCAGGAAGGGATGGGCGGCCTCCGGCTTGACCTCCGATTCGGTAGCCAGGCGCACGTGGCCGATGCCGTGGGTCCCGCGCGCGGCCGACACCCCGTACACCGCGTCCACGTCCCGCGCCGTGCCCTCGTCCTTGACGATGTCCAGCGCGCGGCCCACCGAGATCAGCGTGGCGGCCCGTTCCAGGGCATATGTGAAGGCTTGCAGATCGCCGCCGAAGTCCACCACGGCGGTCCAGGTGCGGCCGCTGTCGGCGGCGCGGACCAGGGTGGCGCCCCGCGCGTCCAGCAGCGCCCGGAGTCCGGCCACGGCGGCAGTACGGGCCGCGCCGTCGTCCCCCACCAGAAAGCGCAGGTGCAGATGGTCGTCGGTGGGGCCATAGAGCGCGAACCCGGTGGAGTCCTCGCCGCGATGCTGACAGCCGTCCAGCATGGAGACCAACGCGCGACCGAGGGCGTGGTCGCCCTTGCCGTCCTTGTACAGAATGCCGGCGATACCGCACATGCCGGGGGCCTCCCTGGGATGACACGGGTGATCCTGGGGTCACGGTACCCACGGGGTCGGCACCTCGCAAGACTCTTGTTCAAAAAATTTGCCTCTCAGGAAATTTTCCGCTGGAAACGGAGGACCCCTCACCCCCATGATCGGCGAAGCGACATCGCCCTGTCAGGTCCCGGCATGCCCCTTCAGTTGCTCAAATATGGCCTGGGCCTCGCCCGCCCCTCCGCCCGTGTGCTACCGGCCACGCCGCCGCTTCAGACCGGGTATGACGTGGTCATCATCGGCGCCGGCGGGCATGGCCTGGCCGCCGCCCATTATCTCGCCCGCGACCATGGCCTGCGCCGCGTGGCGGTGCTCGACAAGGGGTATCTCGGCGGCGGCAACACCGCGCGCAACACGGCCATCATCCGCGCCAACTACCTGACCCCCGAGGGCGTGCGCTTCTACGCGACGTCGATGGCCCTGTTCCGGGAGATGAGCCAGGAGTTGGGCCTGAACGTCATGGTCTCGCGGCGTGGCCATCTGACGCTGGCCCATTCCGACGCATCGCTGCGCACCATGCGCTGGCGGGCCGAGGTCAACAAACACCTGGGCGTGGACTCCGAGGTCATCGGCCCCGACGACATCGCCCGCCTGTGCCCGGCCCTGGACCTGTCCCGGGATGCCCGTTGGCCGGTCCTGGGCGCCCTGTATCATCCCGAGGGCGCCACCGCCCGCCACGACGCGGTGGCCTGGGGCTATGCCCGGTCCGCCGCGTCCCACGGCGTGGAGATCCACCAGCAGACGGAGGTCACCGGCCTGACCCTGCGCGGCAACCGCGTCACCACCGTGCACACCAGCCGGGGCGCCGTGACCTGCGACCGGGTTTTGGTGGCGGTGGCCGGCGCCTCCAGCCAGGTGGGCCGCATGGCCGGGTTGCGCCTGCCCATCCGCACCATCCCGCTGCAAGCCTGCGTCTCCACGCCCCTCAAACCGTTCCTCGACCCCATCATCGTGTCCGGCAGCCTGCACACCTATATCTGGCAGAGCCAGCGCGGCGAACTGGTCATGGGCGGCGCCGCCGATCCCTACCCGCTGTACGACACCCGCGCCACGCTCGCCTGGAAGGAAGGGCTGATGACCCATCTGGTCGAGCTTCTGCCCTGCCTGCGGGACATACACATCATGCGCCAGTGGGCCGGCATGACGGACATGACGCCCGACTTCGCGCCGATCATGGGACCCACACCCGTCGACAACCTCTATCTGGACGCAGGCTGGGGCACCTGGGGCTTTAAGGCCACCCCGGCGGCCGGAAAGTCCATGGCCCAGTGCGTGGCCGAGGGCCGCGTGCCCGACATCATCGCGCCGTTCCGCCTGGACCGCTTCGACAGCTTCCGGCAACTGGGCGAGGCCGGCGCGGCGGCGGTGGGACACTGATCCCAAACGGCGATGAGCAAACCTCATCGCCGTTTGTATGGTCGCGCCATGAGGCGCGACGGCCAGTCGGCCTTGCCAAGCTGCCATGAGTTTCCCTCATGGCAGCTTGGTGTGACCTCCCTCTCATCCTCCATGAAGGGAGGAGGCGTCCAGACGATTGAGGACAGGTTCTCCACCATGAAGCTCATGCCCTGCCCCTTGAACGGTCCCCGCCCGCTGCAGGAGTTCGCCTACGGGGGCGAGGCGCGGCCGCTGCCCCCGGACGACGCCGACAGCGCCGCCTGGGCCGACTGGGCCTTCCAGCGCGACAACGAGGCCGGCGTGGTCCGGGAATGGTGGTGCCACCTGCCCACGACGTTCTGGTTCATCGCCGAGCGCGACACCCGAACCGACACCATCCTGGCCACCTATTCGCCCGAGTAAACCCATGGACGCCACGTCGCCCGCTCCGGACACAGCCCTCTCGGTCGCCGCCCGGCGCCTGCCGCCGCCCTGGGGCCTGTGGATCGACCGCGCCCAGGCCGTGCCCTACACCTTCGCCGGCCGCGCCGGGGTGGGTCTGGCCGGCGACACCCTGGCCTCGGCGCTGATGGCCGAGGACCGCTGGCTGCTGTCGCGCTCCTTCAAGTATCACCGGCCGCGCGGCGCCTTCTCGCTGGCCGGGCACGAGGCCGATACCCTGGTTCAAGCAGATGGCGTGCCCAACGTGCCCGCCGACCGGCTGGCGCTGACGCCGGGCCTGGCGGCCTCGGCACAGAACACCTTGGGCGGCCTGGACCGCGATGCGGGCCGGATCATGGAGGGGCTGTCCCGGTTCCTGCCGGTGGGCTTCTACTACCACACCTTCTTCCGGCCCCGGATCCTGTGGCCGGTCTGGGAGCGGGTCATCCGCCGCCTGGCCGGGCTGGGCACCGTGGACACGGCGGCCTATGCGGAGCCCCGCCGCGATCACGGCTACGACAAGGCATACCTGTTCGCCGACGTGGCGGTGGTGGGG
>Ga0126339_10003761_pt1 | contig 11101 bp, 3 predicted proteins | sample OrbTmetagenome_2_FD_92532 | JGI IMG/M metagenome (GOLD analysis project Ga0126339, IMG submission 92532) | Coral microbial communities from Petempiche,Puerto Morelos, Mexico - Orbicella T R C metagenome | ecosystem: Host-associated > Invertebrates > Cnidaria > Coral | place: Petempiche,Puerto...
GCTCTTCTTGATGATAAATTTCTTCGTAACACAAAGCCACTTTGACGATGTTATGACGAAATTCATCATCAATAAAAGACAGGCGCATGCAAAGCTTTATTCAATTTGTTAAATACATTATTTGGTCAACAGTCATCGACGCCCTCACCCACTTCCCTCGGAAACATAATACATGTACTTGAGCTTCCAAAATATGTTACAAGGCCCCTGTTTAGGAAACTATCATAGCCAGTTTCAATTTGTTTTTTCTGTTTATTATTGCTTATATGTGGTCTTAAAAGTTACCAAAGGCAAGTTGCTAGGCACCAGTACTCGAAACAGTGACGTGAGCTGGTCTTATTCATTTCTATTAACTTTTTACTTGACAAAAAAACAGTCATTATGATGCTGGTTCGTAATCGGCGCGTCTTCGTGTTCGTTCATCGAGGCGGCTACTCATGAGAACAGCAGAATTTCGAAAATAAACCCTGGCCTTAAATGTAATATAAAAGTATACAAATTGGGCTTCGTTTGAGGCGAATGATCTATTGAAATGATCAGTTGGAGTTGTCACGGGAAAATGGTAAACGAAAGATAACATCATTTTTTCATGGACTAGTAAAATACAGGCGTTTTGTCAATATATTGTTCTTCGGTTCCGGCGGTTGGAGACCGGATACCACTATCCCGTATTTGGATTAAAACGCATCTATTGGACCGTACGTTATGTGAATTGTTGATGTCTCCAAACATAGCGTCCCTGTAACAGATCCCGACCTATCTGCAGCCAGAGAGTTATCCACCTAGGTTTTAGAAAAGTGCTTTCTCAGACCAAAAAACTTATTATTACGCTAGCAATAGTTAAGTCGCAAGAAGAGAATTACAAATACATAAATAGTACGCAGTCTGACATTATTTTCTGTAATTATCTTTAAAAATTATTAGTCCTCGAGGATAAATACCAAATAAGTTGTCAAAATTAAGAAAAACGTGACTCTGATTTGTGTTGATAACTATTTTCTCTCATTACCCAGCGCTCCTACGCTAATCCACCCTCTAATGTATCTTCAATTAGAGCTAAAATGCTTGTCTCTTTGTTAGTAATTATGGCAAAGGAGAAGAGATTTATCACTTACTAATGGCCTTACCAAAGATAAAATGATTTGGGTTTTTGAGAAAACCTTGGCTTTTGTTTGACCTTGCTGTTGTGAACAATGCTTATTAAAATACGTGCTATTCAGTTAATGCCAAATTATACACCGAAAAGGAAAAGAAAAAAATAATTTATTCCGCACCGAGAGAGGGAAAAATCATATTAGTCCTTGAAGGTTTTAGCTCACACTGAAACGCCAAAAAGGGCGATAGAGAGAAAATCGATGAAATTATTTGCAGTAATTCGTGCATCCTTTTATTTAGTTGACGAATATATGAAGCCTCTGTACTAGAACAATGAAGAAAGCATTCTTTTTATGTCAGTACGCCTGATGTTTTCACAACAAATGTTACGCTTTATGCGCTATTAGTCGTTGCGAAATGCGAAGTGGGATAAATTTAACGAGGATAGTTATAACCCGCAGTAGTTGCTACTGTGTTTAACGACCGTAACATAACGAAGGCAAGTAAACACTGCTTTCGTCTCAGACCCAAGTATAAAGATAATTTGTTTGGCTTATGCAGGATTGGGTGATTTTACATGAAATGTTATGCCGTACTGAACGAAGGTAAGAGTACAACATGTTTTTCGGGTTAGAATCGTAACTCAAAAGCAACAGTAAATGTAAATAGTCAAGGTTTCGTTTCTTCGGCAGAAAATCGTTAACTACCCTTACAAAGAGTATACAGATTGAAGTGAAAGTAAAAAAAAAAACAATTATTTCGTGGTCCATACATTAAGTAAGGTGTTTTCATGGCATACAGTTGTGAAAATGAAATTCCATTTTTTCATTATAAAGAACATTAATTTACCATCTTGTGCTCAAAAAAGAAATTAATTGTCATCGTTTTTGCCCAGTCACTCTTGCGCTGAATAAAAAGATGATTTGAGGAACGCCTGGAGGAACTGATAAATAAAATAATGTTTTCAGTAGAGGCCATTGTTTTAGCATGCATTTTGGTGATAAATATCGATATCTGATGTCCATCTAAAGAAATAGCTATCATATAGTTATCAAAACAAGTATCATCTGGTAATAATCGACTTAATGGCCAGCGTATTGCCTGATTGCTGTTCGTCCTTTTTTTTTTCATTGCCACCCACGAAGCGAGGCCTTTATCGATGACTGCATTGCGTTTTTTCATTCTTTAGCTATTCTTTAAACACTTGATACAAGGCACATCGAAAAAGTTGGAAAACAGCGGGGCCATAAGCTATAAACAACAGCGTGACGACAAAATGATTCACTTAATTAAGCTCCCGTGAAGTAAACATAAAAATCTCAGAATTGTGCGTAGCTTGTCAATTTTGTAAAACTTTGTACATCTGTGTACCTTCTTTTCTTATTGATTTCTTTAAAAACGAGTTTAACTGCTATATAGACACAAATGAGCATGAAGATTCAAAACGTTTGACACCAGGTTCCCCCAAAACAAGACTCTCGTCTCACATTGTTGGCGCTTCTGAGATGCAAACACTGTTCATAGCGGAACACAAATATCATCACGAAAATCTTTAGAAGTTATGAAAAAATCTGATCTAGCTCAATATCAACTCCCTATTCAACTCACCAACACTTGCACCTTCTTCAGAATCTACCAATATTTCAAATGTTTAAGCGTGTGGAAAGCGCTCGTCTACGGATTACTAACTGCACAATTATACATCCACTTTTAGCAGCGATATTATCATAATAATTACCTTGTTGACAATGTCTTTGCTCGATATTGTTCCTGGGTGGATTTAAAAGGGATTTTTACTATCATTGTTCTTGTGGAAAGTAAATAACACCATTGTTGTGTAACTCCAGATGGAAAAACATGTGTCGGTCTGCTTGAAAAAATTGAAGAGCGTTGACCCGTGCATGCTATTTACATAAAAGTCTATTCCTTTCGTATTTCTCTAGTCTAATTAGCCTTAAAATCTAATTAACCATTACAATAACATTTTTCGACTTGATATGAGCTGTTATTTCCCAGGAGAATGTTGTGACAGCCATCCAGTCGAATGCAGTTGTCTTGGGGAGGAGAGGGTAAAGGCAATGTTGCGTTAGTGGGGCTGGGTGCCCGGACATTCTCCAGTACTCTTTTTAAGGTTTGATCGTCTAAAATGTGTATCTTTAGTTGTATATCGCATCGTTTAGTAATAAATTTTCTTACTCACTTTTCTTTTTCTCGTATATGTTTAGATATAATGTTCTCATTGATATATCGGTCTTGTAGAACCCTTTAAACGCTTTAAAGACATGTATTTATTTATGACCAGAAAAATGTAATCCGACTGCGAAATTAAACAAGTATAAATTCAACCCATTTGTGGCAGAACTTACCTGCAAAGATTATTTAAGAAGTGAGAACCCCACCCCCTCCCCCCCACCCCCAGCCCCAGTTCCAACTCCCTCACCCCCACCCAACCCGAGCCCTGAGTTGCAAAGTACGTCTTGAAATGTGTAGGGGAAATTGGAGTCCTAACGTGAGAAAAATTGAAAAACAAAAATCATTTTTGGTGAGAATTGTGCCTATCCACGTACATGAACACAAATTATTTCAGACGCAAGTTGCACGATAATGTACATATCATTTATAAGTCTGTCAGTAGATACAACAACAATAATCTGTTTTGACTTGTAATCTTAAAATCTTTAATTCTACCGTCACTTTGCGAGCTAGAGAATACAGACTCACAATAATGCTACGATACACGACATTTGGATACAATTGATCCTGTGAAAGACTGGCTCGTCGAGTCTAACCTTGTGCCCTCAAGCAATGCTCATTTATTCTTTGAATTGCCGCCATGTTGGTGCTACTTTTGATAGGTACGCCAATTTGTTCATTGCTGCGAGATGTCGAATGGTTGTGTCAAATAAGCGAAACACGTACTTTTGTGAGAGTTGTAAATACTATAATGAGTCTGAGAATCAATTCGATACGAAACAACAGAATAAGGACTGCTAAGCATTGTTATTAGCGCACAGATGATGAGGAAAAAGATGCTCATTACAAGGGCACCAACATATTATCTGAAATAATCAATCCTAATATGAATTAACATGAAATCTTCGTACAATTAGTAAAGAAAACTCATTTTTGTAGTTTTGGTCTAGAATGGGTAATTTTGAATTAAATATAAACGTATATAGGACAAATAATTCAACTACTATAATTGGCTAACGCATTCGAAGTTTATTTAGTTAATTGCATTTTTCCATTTTCCTAACATCATAGACCGTGTTGTCCTGCGATTACTTCGAGCTCGCCGCTCGGAAGTGCAAAAATTGGCTTGAAATCCTCTACGTAAACCTTTCTACTTTGGTGATGTGTTGACGTACTTCAGTAATGCCATTATTCAAGAAAGAAACACGGAAAAACTACGTCAAGGAAATATATGTACTTATTTTGATAGTGCCCAAGAGATAAATGTCTAATAGCATTTAAATTATCTGCTAATTAATTCATTCCAGAGACAATAGAATGAAAAGGTGAATGAAAGAAACGAAAGACTGATGATTTCCATTAATTTTTTAGGTTGTTCAAGTCCAGAAAGTTCAAATCCAAATGTGTAAATTAAGGCAAGAAAGGTTTTGGCCAAAACCTCGAAATTATTTTATTAACTTGAAAACCGTTTGTTAGAATCTTTTGACAAACTCTTTTGCTTCGAACTGCGATTTTCAAATTGATGTTAATACAGAGTTTCTCAATTCAAAATCTTTTCGATCATATATGATTATGCAGCATGCGTTGCCAATTACTGTTAGGTTAATATGAGAGCTGAGTCGACGAGCAAAGTGTTTGCAAAGACCTTTCGTTCTCGGATTTTAAGTATTTTCGTTGTAAAATGATTTAGCTTAACACTGAATTAAGTAGAAGACGACGGAGTATGTCGTTTTGGGTGTGATAGCGGTTTTAATAAAGAATACTCCATTACAATAAAAGTGCATTTTATAATTCATTATATAGTGTTTTCATCAAAGGTGCAGATTTTATATTTGCGAGTCTGGTTGGATACGTTGCCGTTTTAAAATGCATTCTAGGACTGATTATTTTAAATTATCTAACATTTTCTTAAAAATTAGGTCCGTCTTGTTTTCTGTTGATGAAACCATTACAGATTTTTAGGTAATAGTCTATCATTTAATAAAGAAGAGAAAATATCTTACCAGTAGCTTGCCTAGTATTTTACCGGGGCGAATCAACTGACTTGTTTTCGGGCTGATATATTTTCAAATATCATCGATATACAATTCCGCGGTACGTGTATGAAGACTGAAAATACGTATAATGTGTTTTGCGCTACCGGTGCGTCAAATTAAGCCGGCTCTTTAGGTCGATAAGTCGTTTAAAAACTGATACGGCGGCAGGGATCAAAATCGAATGCAAATTCTATAGAGTAACGGCTTGCTAACAGCTAGCTTTGTGTTTAGAAACTTGCAAGCGATTATTCATTTATTTATCTTTCTCTCAGTAAAATTATCTTAAAATAAACGGCACATCCATTACTGAAAAAAGTAAATTCCAGTGCTTGTTGAAATATAAGTTGGGCATGTTTCACACTGCAAATTTTAACCGTGCATTTAATTAGTGTTACGTTGATACGGGCAAAATCAGGCGGTTATTAGATTTTATGTTTTTTTGTGTTAGCAATTTTTCTTACGAAATAATTACGCTTCATTATTAATTCAGCCAAAAACTATGGTTTTACGCGAGAAATTCCTAAAACGCCTTAAATGTTAGATTTTCCCGTTTTCGATTCCGTTAAGTTTATCATTACTGTCTTTGAAATCGCTTAAACGAGAGTTTTTTCTAGTAGTCTAGCAGTACATTCATCAGTCAATTTGTCCAAAATCATTTATGCTTTGCAAGTTATTCCTTGGTTTTGGATTTGCCATACGCAATCTTGACAGTGATCTTTCTTTTTTCCTTGGTTCGCAGTTTCAATAAATAAATAACAAAGTGCTTGTGTGCAAAATGATACTGACATTTATTTTCACCTGCACGAAATCGCGTAAGGCGACTGAACAGTGTAACTGCAAACAACTGAACATATTACTACGATCGAACAAAATATCTCTCTAATATCGCTGATAGTAATCTCTGTGTAAATAGAATCATCACATCAAAGCTTTAGGCATTAAAAGATAGAAAGCGAGCTTAATTAGGCACTGCCTTTTCCAGATGAATTTTTATCGAAGAAATAAATCAGTGTCGTTTTTCATGTTTTCGCGTTCTCATGGCCTTTCGGTCTTCAGCTTAAAACAAAAACCCAGTCGAGTCAATACACATTATGCCATCTGTTTCAAGACAAGAGTTTATTCACAAATGCAGAATATTAGCTAATCTTTTTGTTTCGGACAATTCGAAAATAGAATTCAAATTGCATTAGCTCTACAAATGCGGAATATATTGTTCCAGTCAGATTAGGCCATAATGACCTTTTGGGGCATCGCACCAACGTTGTATCGTTATGAAATATCGTAATTATCTCCTTTCTTCCAATACATCGCCAATTTACAAAGGCAACTCATAAAAATAGCTATTTCACCAGTGCGAATCTTTGCACTTGTTAGCATTTCGGAGATATCCTATAAAAGCAGTAAATAGTCTCAATGTAATTGTAATTATCACTCGAAAATCATAACCTCACATATGTAATTTACTAAAACCACGTTCCTTTCAATTCTGGAACACATGTTGAGTTTATTTGCGAATTTCGACTGAGCTAATATATGATATAGACTCGTTAATGCAGTTGTTTTGTATTAGCGACAAACTAAATACCTATTTGAGGAGTTTTCTTGAAGGACACTTTATAAATACATTAAATAGCTTTGTTTTATAGTGGAGATTGGACGTTTAAATGAACATGTCCACAAGAATTCTGTACTTGAAGAATTGACGATATATTAACAATAATTTTTCCACATTAGTCTATCTCCACAAAAATTGATCGAAACTCATTTGCCAGTTTGCGAACATCCTCAAAAAAAAAACAAATTATCAGTTTTTAACGACCTTTAGATTTTCTATGTACTTGTTTTTACTATCACGGTAAACTTTTTATACTTTTAAGAATAAACCAACATGTCTCTCAAAGTTTGTGACAGACTTATACGAAGGTGGTTGTCTTTGGTCCTATGTCTGTCTCTTCCGCGACGATCTTGCTTCTGGTAGAAACTTTTCTTAAAGCCATATCAGAATCCAGTTTGCCCTGCAGGCCGCTTTCTTCTTGGGAGAAACATTTCAACTTTAACCGTTTCTTCATCATCTCATGGAAATCCTTCTTGTAAAAAGCGCAGATAACAGGATCCAGGATTGAGTTTAAGACCAACGTGTAAAAGGAGATGAAAATCAGCTCGTTAGTGACAAGCTGATTCTGGTCGAATATCAAACAGATGTTAATGTAAATCAGGGGCAGCCAGCAAAGAAGAAACATCCCGAGCACGATGGCGAACACGCGCGCCGCTTTCTCGTCGTTACCCGCTCGATGTCCAGTGGCGTTTCCTTTGGATGTTCGCTTCTTGTTTCTCAGCACAAACCGGTGGACGACTCGCAGTAGGCGCATGTAAACACAAACCATGGTCGTACACGGGACGAAGATGCACGTCACCAAAACAATCGCCAGGTACACTTTGTGAATGGTGGACTTCACGTCGGTGTTCCATGCCAATGGAAGAAGCGATAACAGCAAAGGAATGATCCACGAAATCGCAATGATCGTGGACACCTTTTGGCAGCTCATGATAGTTCGGTAACGGAACGGTCGTGTTAACGCGATATAACGCTCGTATGTTACGCCGCAGAGGTTGAAGACCGTCGCTAACAGGATGAAAGCCACGAAATAACCACCGATTATAGTTTTAGCATAGTGGTCGATAATATACACCGGAACAAATACGATTGCTACAAGCAAGTCTGACACTGACAAGCTAACGACTAGATAGTTCGTCATAGTGCGAAGTTTCTTATTGAAGTACACCATTGCGCAGACGAGAATGTTTAATCCCGCCGAGACAAGTCCCAGCAAAGTCCAGGATACTATCAAAGCAACAAAGGTTCTGGGGCTGACTGGTTCTAAAGTGTAACTGTTAACCTCTGTTGTTGTGTTTTTGTTTCCCATATTCAGTCGTTGCTCGACTCGTTCTTGCGACAGCGTATTACATATAAGGCCCTCTTCTGCAGCTGCTCCTAAAACGAATTGCCCGAAGATTAGTCAAGCTTTCTTCTTAAAGTGCTCTCTCCTAGATGCCTAAGGTGATCACTTGGTTTAAAATCACGTCTTATTTCTGACGGCCAACTAGTTCCAGGTTATTTTTTTGATCGTGAGGTGCTTGATATGAAAGAAGTGAAACTGCGGTTTTCATTGAAGGATCATTAAAATTAAACCTGTCTTGTGAAAAATCCTTTTAATAATCTCTAGAGATTTTTTCTTCGCTGCTATTGGAGGAACCCGAGAGAAGTTTCTTTGTTTTCTGGTGTTGCAGATTTTAATGTTTAGTTCCCAAGATTACGCGCACGAGGTTCGAATCAAGCAGCGTGTTCGTTATGATTTTGAAGCCGACGTGTCTGTCATCGGCCGAGAATTAGTTGGAAAATCAGTGAGAGTTTTGTTCATCAACGATAATTGAAATCTGCAATAATTGGGCGTCATTTCACATCCAAAAAAACTCTTCGAAAATTTAATTAGAAAATTCCATAGAAATCACAAACGAGGGATTGCCAAGGTTGCTTTGATAAAAAAAGAAATCGTGTATTCGTGGCAAATATCAAATTCATAAGAGGCGTTCAATCCAGATTAGGTGAAAGACTAGGAATTAACAATTTAATTCTTCACGACGGATGCTAGCTACTGAGAGAAAGATTCTTTGAAGTGGTTGAAAGTAATGACATATGTTTTTGGCTCCTTATATCATTAAATAAACACAAGTACATGAAAACGAAATCGTAGTCTTGTAAGTGACAATTAAGGTTGAATTAAAACAAAAAAGAAAAGACTTTTGAGAGCTTATCGATCAGCAGAACAGAATGTGTGATCGACGCAAGTAGGAATTTACCTAATACAATATCACTAAAGAAAATCGAATGCTGTGTTTCGTGGGACGTGATCCCTCAACATATTTGATACGTTGATTACGTAGGTGGTTTTATTTAAAGCACAGCTCCTTAACAGATTGTTAATGAATTCGTCGAGCCGAATACGTATGCTTAAAGAATGCTTTTAAAACGCGCACTTTTTGCTGCGTAATTGCTTTCACACAATCGCAAGGCATTTTAGATCGAGTTGTGAAAATAATGACAGAGCTCAAAATTTGAATTACAAAGAACAAGTGTTGTATGCCTACATTCGTTTCGGATTCGTGCAATTACGTGGCTGGGTTTTCTCATATTCAAGTGTTAATCCGCCCTTGTCGACTCAAATGGTCAATATTTGGGTACATTGAAATCTTTTCTATCTTGCGATCTGCAAGTACAGTCAAGATTGTATTGTTAAATGCCAAATACAAAATATTTTCTTAAATACATTTAGCTCCAATGCAAATTAATGAAATTGAAATTACATGCCGGGAAGGTGCTTAGAGGACTGTTATTATTTCTGCCGAACCTTCTGATTCGCACCGTTTTGATTGAAGTTGCTCATTTGCTATTTACGATAAGATCGTGCTACGTTCAGTGTTTCTCATTTATTTTGTTATTGTTTTTCCCTTCTTGATAGATGCGAAAAGCTTTTCATCATATGGATTTTATCTCTTGTCCCCTTTAAAGTGCTGTAAAATGGATAAAAAGGAAGGACGATTTTCACCGGAAGTTCTTTTTTTTGTAAGGCTGGAGGAGCCTGTGAATTTTGTGTGATCAAGAAAAGAAAAACCTTCTTTCAGTACGCTTTAGAATTTTTTTTTCAAAAATTTCATTAGTAGTTTGAACTTCTCGCGATGTTGGTGAGTTCTTTTTGAAATGTATTATGCTTTGTTGGTAGGTGTGATTTGACCGGTCAATGAACGAAAAGCAGCAATAAACCCCTGTCCAGATTTTGAAAGAGGCATTTGAACCCAAAAAAACAAAACAAAACAAAACAAAAACAAACAAACAAACAGAGAAAAAACAAAAAACAAAACAAACAAACAAACAAACAAACAAAAAACACGGGCACTAGTCCCGTTGGTGCACTAACACATTAAAAAACATCTTGGATTGTTCTCTCTTTAGTGTCAACTCCTATGAATATTTTCCAAAAATACAGTTGATCAGGGTCAGTAAGCATTTCTGAGGATGTCTAAAGGAGGGGAGGTTTAAACAGAATATATATCAGTTATTTAGGTACCGACCTCAAAATGGAATGAGAGGAATGCCTACTGACGTACGCTTTGCCCAATTAGGTTTAAATTGCGGTCAGTGAAATATAGAACAAAATTCACGTCGGCCAAGGTCGAGGTGAGTGTTATCTACTGATTAAGGCGAAGGTTAATAACTGAACCCATTGACTGCTAAACTGCGCGTAAAAGTGCGTGCATGCTGAGGACCACGAACTGACAGAACAAAACGACACAACATATGTGATCCCTGGAGATCCGTGCAGTTACTTTCTGAGAGATACCTTATACCTTTTTCATTAGTAGTCACATGACCCACTAAAGAGCGCTGTCACTCATGTGGTCAGCAGTCATGCACATTTCTTGGGAGCGAAAGAAAGTGCTTGCATAAAAAAAAGTTCAACTCCTACAGGATTGGTTCAGGTACAACAAAATGACCGCAGTGACTCGGATGTAATGTGAAAATACTCTGTTGCAACGCACAAAACACGAAGCACTTAAGGGCGCCGATCTTTTCGAGCCGTTGCTAAGGAAAATTTATTCTCATATAACCTCATCAGTTTTGGTTAGTTCAGAGTTATTTCATGTGTTTTAACTTTTTCATGATCAGTAACACTAGTGATGACGTCATCAGGCCACGCCCATGGTCATGTGACTAATAAGGA
>Ga0126339_10003762_pt1 | contig 11101 bp, 13 predicted proteins | sample OrbTmetagenome_2_FD_92532 | JGI IMG/M metagenome (GOLD analysis project Ga0126339, IMG submission 92532) | Coral microbial communities from Petempiche,Puerto Morelos, Mexico - Orbicella T R C metagenome | ecosystem: Host-associated > Invertebrates > Cnidaria > Coral | place: Petempiche,Puerto...
ATTACAAATTACACTCATTCTTTACAATCCTTATAAATTTGTCTATTGTCATTTGTCGAAAAAATTTAAATAAGAATAGTAAAAAATACTCTACACATTTAAATGGCAAAAACTCTACTTTAAAAATACACTGTAGCTATATGCAGGCCCACTTCTTGGCTCAGTAATAATAATAATAATAATAATAATAATAATAATAATAATAATAATAATAATAATAATAGCAAACTATATAATAGTATAATAGTAACAATAAAAATAACAATCGTAATAATAATAGCGCCAAAATTCAAAAGCGCTGTTTAAGCTAATGAAAATAAAAAATAGATTTAGGTTACCGTCGAAGCTTTGCGGAATGCCTTGTAATCGGCTTTGTTAATCATAACATTTCATAACAATTTAAAGAAGCGAAAATTGCGAACGGATAGTCAGATAGATCAATCATTATTCTGCATCTCTATTTACTACTTTTCTCGCCTGCACGTTTGGTCATACCCTAGGTGCGGTTTCCAGTTTTGGTAAATCACGCGAAATAAAAAACCCTTCTGATGCGCAGGGTACTCTTGTTATCGATTTTGAAAGTTGGTAGCAAGAAATTATAACGGATATCGGGTTGTAGTGGTGTAACCTATGTATCAGCTTTACGTTGTCCATAGAGCAGGACTTCGTTGGTCTGGAAATCCTACACGAAAACGGCTCATGGCTGCCATTCCTTTTTTAGTTCGTAATAATATCCAGTTTCTCGGTTTTCCCCATATGTTTCACACGGGAGAATGAAGTTAAGTGTTAGATCGCTCAAAATACTACGCAAGTCAACCAATCAGCGCTCCTGTCCAGATTCAGTTCACGTTTACATCATCACTATGGAATTTATGGCTGCAAATTGCAGATGCGAAAGCCAAACCGGCTTGGAGTGTTGAGATGCGGACTACAAGTCTTTTATGTCTTCGTTATGGTAGCATTAAGCTATTATTGTTGTAGATCGATCCAGTTGAGGAAATGGTTGCGCTGTTTACGAGCTTTTATTTTTACCGTGATTTTGCAGCAGAATTGTCTAGAGAAAATGAGATGGAATTATTTATCATGAGAATTATGTTTAAATTGTAGCTTACGTTGTAAGTATCTTTTCTTTACATTTATTCTAAGTTATCGTTTGAATGATGAAAATAAAATAAATAATTAAAAACATGGAACCAAACTCCATGCCATTCCTCCTTTTCCGGCGGGATCATTTGCAGTCCACATGGGGGATCATTTGCGGCCCAATTTGAGGATCATTTCCGGTCTGGGGATCATTTGCGGTGCTGCACACTTACTCTTAGACTCGCTGAAGTAATTTTCAGCCATACAGTGTAAAACGTAATTTTTATGTGTTTCAGATTGTGGGTTCATGAGGTGTATCGTGTTTATTATGATCGCCTGGTAGATGACAATGACAGGGCCTGGTTGCACAGGTAGGTCTGAATCATTTATTTATTACCTCTTATTAACCATGCAGAAGGTCTGTATGGGAGAATCTTGACCGAGGTCGTGAGTACAGATCGAACGCAGTGACGTCTGTACACACGACCGAGGTCAAGGTTCTCCCATGTAGACCGACTAAGCTTGGTTAATAAGATGTTTATCATATGGCGCAAACAAAAACAATTTAATTCGTTTAATGTGACTGGTTTGTACTAACCTGACTAACTGACATTTTGCTTGCGAACGGCGATGAGCTGAATTTAATTTTGCCAAAGTTTGCTCGTCCTCTTTAATCTTTTTTTTCATCATGCTTTTTGGCACTTCCATAAATAAATATTGTTAGATGAAAATAGTCAATGACTTTGCATTTTAGTTTGCAACTTTTTAAAAACATTACCGGTCTAGATACCGGTCTAGATGGGAAGTCAAGACCGTTTTCAATATCGATTTCAGCCGATCAAATTCGTCAATTTGGTAGTTCCCAGTCCTTGTGAGACAGAGCCATATAATAATGTTACATATCAACTTTGTCTGAATGATTGTTTTTATTTTCTCTCTATGTAGCTTACTAAAGAAAGTCACCAAAGAGCACCTGAAAGATGATTTTGACTCTCTTTTCAAGCACTTGTCCTCTGACCAGAAAACGGTAACAAAATAAATCATGACCTACAGTTTTTTGTTTCTTCGTTGGTTTTTTGTGATTGTAGAACTGGCTGACAGTGACTTATCACAGGTTAAGTAAATGCTATTGTCTATGCAGGCCTCTGAAGATGACATGAGAAGTCTGATGTTCTGTGATTTTCTTAACCCTGACGCGGTAAGCTCTCTGACAAACAGATTGCTTAATTATAACATATTTTATACGTAATTACCGCCAGGCTAAACGATGAATGACTACTGCTGTATAGTCGTTCGGTGAATTTTGAATCAAAGTTTGTTTTCCGTCAAACAAAGTTTAAGGCTATATAACATTGGATAAATGGACCAATCACATTTCAGGGAGCAAACTATTGCTTTAGTTTGTGTGTATGATGACTTGTGATGATGACTTGTGTGTATCTTGAGTTTTGAGATCTCTTTGTAGTTCATTTGCGTCATTTTCCTGAATTGAGATTAAACAATTATGTTAAACATTTTAAGCCCTTTAGAGTAATGGTTACTTCCTGTGAGGCTTATTACACTCTCACTGTAAACCAAACGACAAGTCAGTGCTATTTTAACCTTTTCAGATCGGCGAGGATCGCATGTACCAAGAAGTGGAATCTATTGATGAACTTTACAAGATTGTAGAGCAGTGTCTGGAAGAATATAACCAAACACATAAGACACAGATGAACCTGGTTATTTTCAGGTCAGATACAGTTCCTTCATTATTGTACTACAGAAGCATAGGTGATATGCTTCTGTGTACTATTGTCTGGGAACCCAATGTAGATGTAGACCATATCGGTGTTCAAGTTTGCATTCTTCAAGCCAATCATTGATTGGCCAGCCAGTTCAATTTTATTGCTCTGTTATTTCGAATTGATTTTACTTCCTTGTTGTTAATTTTCTGTGATTATAACAGGTATGTGTTAGAGCATCTGGTCCGCATCAGTCGTATTTTGAAGCAACCAGGAGGGAATGCTTTGTTAGTTGGAGTAGGAGGTAGTGGCAGACAGTCTCTCTCCCGCCTGGCGGCAGCTATTGCTGATTTCCATGTCTTCCAACCGGAGATCTCAAAGAGTTATGGTTTACCTGAATGGCGTGAAGACATTAAGGTCAGGGATACACTGACTCTGTGGTAAAAGCATGCGCATTGTGTCATCAACTTATGCATTATTTTGTTTGTCTTTAGACGATGCTGAAGAGTGCAGGATGTCAGATGAAACCCACAGTGTTCTTGTTAACAGACACCCAGATTAAAGAGGAGTCATTCTTGGAAGATGTTGACAGCTTACTTAACACTGGTGAAGTACCTAATTTGTTTGCAGTCGACGAAAAAGCTGAACTCAATGAGGTACCTCTAGCTTATCAAATCGTATTTTTCAGGTAGAATTTAAAAGGTTGAGAAAGTGATTTTCCTCCCAGTAGTAGCATACTATGACTAGGCATGTTCCTCTCTCTTTAGAGCGTCCGTCCAGCAGCTCAAGCGCAAGCCGAAGACAAGAATGCCGAATTCTCACCTCTGGCACTGTTTAACTTCTTTGTGAATTGTTGTAAAGAAAACCTTCATATTATGTTGTGCATGAGTCCTATTGGTGATGCATTCAGAAACAGACTCAGGCAATTCCCAGCACTAATCAACTGCTGCACCATTGACTGGTTTCAGGTAATATCACTCTTGTAGACTACTTGTATAACGCTACGTTAAATAAACAGTAGCACTCTCAGGGAAAATTAACGCCGTTGTCCTTTTCTCAAAATGGTTTCCTTATCTTCCATAGCAAGTAGCAACGTTTAACTCCAAACCTCTGTAAAGTTGCTATCAGTGCAGTGTTCTGTTTCAGTGTTACGTACCTTGTGAATGAGAAACATTGTTGATAAAAATAACGAGATAAGCTACAATCGAAATAGTTATGAGGTACAAGCTGTGTTGTTGTTTTTTATTTTTATTTTTGGTTAGCCGTGGCCTGAAGATGCACTTGAGATGGTGGCTAACAAGTTCCTTCAAGACGTGGAAATGACTGACAATGAGCGCAAAGAAGTTGTGCCTATCTGCCAGTACTTCCACACCAGTGCTCGAAACTTGTCTGAAAGGTAACAGGACGCATTTTAAAAGTTTCCGATGTTTCAGTCGCAGCACTTGTTACAACAGTGTTCCAAACTGATTAAGCTATTTAACCATGCATTAAGCGGGTTCCCTTGGTTATATATTTTAAGTTCTTCCAAACTGTTATGAGAGCTGGTATGAGTTACTTATCAATAGAACTATACTGTGTGATTTTTGCTTTTAAATTAGGGTAACACACGTTTTGCTTGTGTATTTCTTTATTGTGCAAGGTATCTTGACAAACTCGGCCGACATAACTATGTGACTCCCACATCATATCTGGAGCTGATTTCTTCATTAAAAACACTACTAGGAAAGAAGCAAGACGAGGTGTGTCATTCGTTTTAGTTGCACGGGTAAAGTTACTCAAAAGTTACTTACTCATTACTCAAGCATTTCATCGCATATCTTTTTGCTAGTTTCATTAAACCACACTCCTGGCAAAACCATTTTCTTCCATGTCAATTCTTAGTATTCCGTTTATCGGGATGTTTATAAAAGTTAGAAGCTTTGGTCAGTTCTTTTTTTTCTTACAAAAGTGGATTTATGTGTCATAGTGTCTAACTATTATTTTGAAATACTGGTAAAGAATGTTATGGCTGCTTGGTAACATGCAATCTTATGTAATGTAGGTGTTGAAATCCAGCCTAACAGTTTATCTGTGATCCGTTGCAGGTGATGCGTAACAAGCATCGTTATGAAGTAGGTCTGGAGAAGCTGGCATTTGCTGCATCTCAGGTGCGTTGTTAACACTTGACGGCATTGTAAAGCTTCTATCAACAGCTAACTCGATCTTTTGTGTTTTGGTGTAGGTGGCCGACATGCAGAAAGAACTGGAGGAGTTACAGCCACAGCTTGTGGAAACAGCCAAAGAAAATACTAAGATGATGAAAGTATGAATGCTCCTTGTGTGGCAGTTGTCTTCAATATCAGATCTTGAAGGAAGCACAACTGTTTAAACTATTGTTAATTCCTTGTTGGACAGGTCATTGAAAAGGAATCAGCTGAAGTCGAAGCTCGTAGTGAACTGGTAAGAAAGGACGAAGCAGTAGCCAATCAGAAGGCTTCAGAGTCGCAGGCCCTAAAAGAAGAGTGCGAGGGTGATTTGGCTGAAGCAATCCCTGCCTTGGAAGCAGCTTTAGCTGCTCTCAACACACTCAAGGTGTGTAGCGTACGTAAAATAAAATACACGTGTGAATGATTTCCGTCTGCGCGATAGGTTGCACGTAATTAGTTTTTTTCCTGAAATACAAGCAGTCCCTTCTTTCCTCTGTAATACTAAACATTGCTAATGCTAGTTAAAGGGGCTATAGTTAAGCTCTGTGAACATGTTAAGTGAGCCCGAGGCGGATACATTTGTTTCAGTATAATTTTCAGAGGTGGATATCAAAAGCTACAAAGTAATGGACTAAAACACGGATAAACTGACGCAATTGTTCGTTTGCATACACGTATGTAGCCGTAGTTTTTATAATACATCGATTATAAATTAAATTAAACATCGATTTAGACGGTAATAAAAGCGAGAGAGACACCACTGAAAAGAGATTCACATGGTTTTTGACTTCATACACAGTTGTACTCATCGTCTGAAAACGAGAACTTCCATAAAGAAAAACAAAGTTCGGTCACTTTAGCGATACCTCATGTTTTCAAAACCCGGAATTGGAGTGGTGTCTTTTAAATAAATGAGAGTTTCGTTCACCAACTGTCCGCCATGTTTACCCACTAGATGGTTAACGTAACAAATATTATCAATATCCTCCGCCTAGTGCGGTGAATATATTATCATAAGCCAACCTTTCGTCCAATCAGAAAGTCCAATTCTTGGATTCCCTTCTGGGAATTACACTAAATTGATTTATACTTTTTTCTGGCAGCCAGCAGACATTACTATCGTAAAGTCCATGACTAATCCACCCGCTGGGGTTAAGCTCGTCATGTCAGCTGTGTGCGTTATGCGGGACATCAAACCCGAGAAAATCAATGATCCCGCGGGAACAGGAAAGAAGATTCTGGACTATTGGGGTCCATCAAAGAAGCTACTGGGAGACATGAACTTTCTTAACAACCTTAAAGAATATGACAAAGACAATATTCCGGTGAGTCATTGGCATGTTCATCTCGTGAGGCTTGTTTGTTGTGGATTTTCTGTGCTGTTGCCGGGTATTCACTCTTAGCACCTCATATGGCCCAGCCTGTTCCTGGCGTTACGTTAGTTGGGGCGCAGCGCCAAAAACGGGGAGGGAAAAATTTAGGGAAAAGCGCGGCACACCAAGCCCCTTTCTCAATTTGTCGCTCCGCCGCTTTTCGCGTTGCGCGAAAGCCTGGGACAGCCTAAGAACCTACATATAACCACAGCCGTAAGATAAATTGAAGTAATGTTTAAAACGTTTGTTTGCAATTGTCAAGCCATCAGAGTTTTCCCATTCCTGCAGAATTTGTGACTCTTGCAGTTCTTTTAAGACGACTTCTAGGACTTGTGGTGTGTCCACTAGAGATCTGAGGCTAACTAAGATGTCAAACATCATCAAAGACAGAACGTTTGTCATGAAAAAACTGAACGTTGGCTTGGCGGAATAACTGTCTTAGAATTTCGTTCTATTCTTAACAGTTATTCTTCTTTGCAGGTGCACATCATGAGCAAGATCAGAAAGGAGTACATTCCAAATCCAGACTTTGACCCACAGAAAGTTCGTACAGCATCTTCTGCAGCGGAAGGTTTGTGTAAGTGGGTGCAAGCCATGGAAATATATGACAGAGTTGCTAAGGTAACGTCACTTTTGTTGTTTTCCACTGCGCGAGATTATTTTACTAAAGCAGCCGCTACTCTCTCTTCTAATTTTGCAGTTTATTGTTAGGTTAGATTTATAATTAGTGTGTAATTTGTGATACTGGTTGTTCAAGGTTGTAGCACCTAAGAAAGCTCGTCTAGCTGAGGCTGAGGAATCTCTGGCAGAAACCATGAAAATTTTAAATGCAAAGCGTGAGGAGTTAGCTGAGGTGGAGGGTAAACTGGCCAATTTAAAACTTACGTTCGCAGAGATGACAGACAAGAAACAGCAACTGGAATTTCAGGTTTGGTTGGTTCTGAGTATTAGTTTGTCATCAGTTGAAAGCGACGTGTAGTGTGCCATAGCTTTCCCGTAATGGTACAGAAAATATGTTGGATTTTAAAGAGTGTGCAGAGACCGTTTCGTGGTTGTATCGGTTTTCTTGTAGAGTATGTAGTACAGATTTTACCCATGTAGGGGGGCAAGTCATCAAAGATGACCTCATAGCATTTTGTTAGCAGTTTGTTCTCGTTTCATAGCATCCAGCGTGTAGGTAGACTCAGAAAAACTACCAGGATGAAGGTGTTTGTCAAGAAAAAAATTGAGTACACCACCATATTTATCCATGATGTTCCTTTTTCTCTCTGTGATTTTTGTTGGCAGGTGGATTTGTGCGGTAAGAAGCTAGAACGAGCTGAGAAGCTAATTGGAGGCCTGGGTGGAGAGAAAGACCGCTGGTCAGCAGCTGCAGCCTCACTGCAGGATGTGTACGATAATTTGACAGGTGATGTACTTATCTCGTCAGGAGTCATAGCTTACTTAGGAGCGTTCACTGCTGGCTTCAGAAGGGAATGTACCCAAGAGTGGACCAAGATTTGCAAGGTACTCACACAACTTTCTCTGCATTTTCTAAGCTCGCGTTTTTCTCACTTGTATACATGCGAGTGCATGACAAGCTTTTCGTTCTCACAGCGCTATTCATTTAGCGCATAGTACTGATATATAGATTTAGCCGAGCCTAAAAGCGGAGCTCCTGATTACAATGAATAAGCTTGGCTTGGGCCCGCGATCCAATCGAAAACCAGTACCTGGTCAGCCGGCAACTTCAAAATAAACACGTGACCTCGTGAGCTCTAAGCCTGAGCCCGCGATATGGCCTGGTCAGGTCAGCGGATGCATCGATTTACAGGTGTCAAATGACCATAACACGGAAGTCCAATATCAATAGTGTACGCTGTAAACCAAGGCTGACTTGGTTGACCTATCAGCTGGAGTATGGCCGCCATGTTTCGCGACGTCGTCGTCGTCGTGGTTTTTCGTCGTAGGACATACGCGCCCGCGATTGATGCCGCTAGCTATGTTGACCATAAAAAAACAGTTGCATGGGTTTCTATTTCTATGCATGCATGTGGTTCTGTTCCTATAGTTATGTGGCTCCGCCTGGCGGCCCTTCGGGCCGCCGGAGCTCCGCTATAAACAATAGAGACTGTTTCACGGGCTAGATCACCGATAGACTGGTTTTCGGTTCAGTGTCATAAAACCAAAACGAAGGCAATCACAAAGGTCTCAAACATAAACAGTAGAGAGGTTTTCATTGGGTGTCGTAAGAAAATTCTAAATTGTTTTGGTTTGGCTTCACTACTCTGTGTAAATGGTTTAAAAAAACGTGCTCCACTTAATAATCAGTCAGATGTAACTCTGAAGCCATTCGCGACCTTGTCATGCTCTTTTTTTCTGGCCTTGGTGCCGGTTACGTGCTTTTGCTTGAAGTTCTCATTTGTTTGTTGTAATTGGCTTTTGCAGATTGCTTTGGTTTTGGAGAAGTAATCAGTTCCTCGAACGCTTACAAAGTTACAAAGTTCTGAACTTTTAATCGTATGTTTTTCATTTGTTTTTCGTAGTCGAAGAACATTCCTTGCTCCGATGACTTTTCGTTGAGTAAGACACTAGGTCAGGCTATTAAGATCAGGGCATGGAACATAGCTGGCCTTCCTACTGACTCATTTTCCATTGATAATGGGGTCATTGTGGATAACACCAGGAGATGGTATGTTACATCTTCCCGAAGATTTTAACGGTATTTTTAGGTTCCCTTTTCAGTCTCAGTTATACGTACACTTACTCAACCTCTTCGTGCGCGTTTACAGATAAGGCTGTCACTAAGGGCTCATAGTGTTGTTTGTCTTCTTTTAGCTCTATCACTAGTCGCCGACTCCATTCGCTGTCCATTTCTCGTTTCTCTGAAGTCGTCCATGTATCGTTATTTCTTCCCCTTGCTCACCATGCTCCTTGAATGCTTGTTTAAACACCTTGCTCCATGTATCCATATATGTATTTCCATGTATCTCAAGTGATAGTGAACGAGAGTACGCCTGTTGACCACCCTATTGATTTAGAGAAATCCTACTTCACAGACACCTTGATGGCACAGCTTACCAGCTTAAGTAGTGGAGTACAGTTGTGCGGTGGTTGGTTGCATGATTGTTTGTGTTCTTTGCTGTAGGCCGCTGATGATTGATCCACAGGGACAAGCAAACAAATGGATTAAAAATTCTGAGAAAGATAATCAACTCTCGGTAAGCTGGTCCTGGGACTGAACTGGATACAACTCAAATCTTCTCCACATATCTTTATACGCTTTTATATAAGGTGGCATTCGTATCTTAATTTGGTCATTACTTTGCTGCTGTATCGTTGAAGTAGAGAAATTATAATTTTAATCGCGTTGGGCAACAGCTTGTAACACGTAGTTTGATAAATGCTAGTGATATCTGAGTTCTTCTCTTGATTACGTATTCCAGGTGATTAAATTGACGGACGCCGATTACATTCGGACTCTGGAGAACAGTATTCAGTTTGGAAATCCTGTTTTACTTGAGAATGTAGGCGAGGAACTTGATCCATCATTAGAGCCCCTGTTACTAAAACAGACCTTCAAACAAGGTTTGTAGTGGCCAGTTGTTCCTTTTCAATGCAATCTATTTGATCCCAGATTCCAAGTTGCCACTGCTCGTAAAAACAATTCTTCTTATACTAGTAAGTGAAATTTAACCTCTTACTAACCGAGCGCGAGGGCCGTACTAAAGAATATTTGGCCTAGGTCGTGGCTCTGTACATGAAATGACCGAGGGCCAATATTCCCCAATACGGGAAGAGAAAGCTAGGTTAATAAGTTGTTCATTATATGGTACAAATAAACGGCTTATGACCGTTTCCATTGAAACGGTCCATATGACAAAATCCCGACCAAGAAAGAACCAATCAGACCGCTCGCAGTTACCTCAAGACTCCTTTATAATAATTTTCATTACGAAACTCCCAGATGTTGCTAGTGTATTTCCTCTTCCAAACTTTCTCTTTTGTTTCTCTAACTCGACAGAAAGCTTTTCGGGATTTTTTTCTTCAACAAATACATACACTCACGGTTGATTTGTTTTTGTATAGGCGGTGTGAAGTGCCTCCGTTTAGGTGAAAGTGTTATTGAATACTCTGATGACTTTCGGTTCTACATTACTACTAAGCTGCGGAACCCTCATTACCTGCCTGAACTGTCCACCAAGGTCACACTTCTCAACTTTATGATCACTCCAGAAGGACTGGAAGATCAACTACTGGGAATTGTTGTGGCTAAAGAAAGGTACGAGTCACAAGCTCTTATACTTCCTATCCAGCAGTGTCCATTGCCCAAGCTTATTTCGTGTTGTTTTTTTCAGACCTGATCTTGAAGAAGAAAGGCAGGCGCTGATAGTACAGAGTGCTGCTAACAAGAAACAACTGAAAGAGATTGAGGACAAGATTCTAGAAACATTGTCCTCTTCAGAAGGGAACATCTTGGAGGACGAGACAGCTATCCAGATTTTAGACTCGTCAAAGGTGAAGACACGGTATTCGTAATTCCATGTAAACCTGAATCACAGAATTTCTCTATTTTACGAAAAGGAAAAGATCATACTCAAATGATCATACTCAAATGAGTCAGATGAGGTTTTTTTTCCTAAAACGTCTTTTGCAAAGAGGAGTTGTCATCGGATTGAGACTGTGACGGCTTTATTTTGTCTCTGACGTCCATTTGAGACTTCTTTTTCACAGCTGAATATGAGACACTTTTAGG
>Ga0126339_10003763_pt1 | contig 11101 bp, 6 predicted proteins | sample OrbTmetagenome_2_FD_92532 | JGI IMG/M metagenome (GOLD analysis project Ga0126339, IMG submission 92532) | Coral microbial communities from Petempiche,Puerto Morelos, Mexico - Orbicella T R C metagenome | ecosystem: Host-associated > Invertebrates > Cnidaria > Coral | place: Petempiche,Puerto...
AAACAAAACAAAACAAAACAAAACAAAAAAAAATTTGACGTTTTGTAAAACAAAACAACAGTTACTCAATACTTCTTGTCTGTGTTTGTTTGCCTCATTTCAAGGCACACAAAAAAATTTAAAAGTTGAGAGCTGGCTTAATTTTTCTACCGTGAGGAGCCGGTGTTAATTCCGAGCTGTTTGCTGCGGAGTGTTCAAACACTCCTGATCCCTCGCCAGGTGCTTCTCCACGGACAAGCTCCTTTTCACGTGGAGTTTCCATGCTGCGTGTAACCTTAAAAAAACATGATTGAGAAACTTATTGTTTAAGGCCCCCTCCACACTGCAACGGAGAAATTTGAAAACGGAGGTTTCAATCTGAAAACGCATCAAATGTTTTCTGTCCATACTACACCGGAGAAATTGGAAAACGCAACAATCATCGGTCATTTTGGATTTGTGTTTGAGAAAAAACTCGCATGATTATCGTGACGCCATCGTTTTCGAAAAGCCCCGTTTTCAAAATGTTTTTCTTACACACTAAAACGCAAAGCCGACGTTTTCAAATTCCTCCGGTTTGAGGAGCGTTGTCGAAAAGCTCCGTTTTCGTGACGGATTAGTGTGGACGGTGAGCCTAACCGTAGATTTAAAACTGTGTTTTCAAATTTCTCCGGCGTAGTGTGGACGAGGCCTAAGAGCACTGTATGTCATTGTTTTATCGCGTCACTAGAAGCACTGGCCAATGGAAAACCAACGAACTTATTGTATTGAACAGTGTTCGATTGGCAGGGACCCACAATGAAGTGCAGGTTGACGATACCGTAGAAAGCAGTGAGGACAGAAACTGCTCGATCAACAGTTTTTTCTTTTTGGGATTTATTTGCTTCCAACCGATCTGAGATCAAACAGCCATAAGGATGTTTCCACTGGACATAAAGTTATTTTTTATTTCTAGTTAACATTACTGTGTATGTTTATAGATGATAGTTTTGGGACTAACCTTCGAGCCGCCATTATCATGGGCACGTACCTCAAAACTATCCTGAATGGGTAACGGACTTCCCTCATCCGACGCCCCAGACTCGCTCGACGAGTAGTCTTTAGGGACTGTGACAGCATTTCTCTTCCACAAGTCGAGAAAAGGATAGCTAAGGAGAGCTGAAAAAAGTCATAAAACGCTAGCAGTCATGAAAATGTTAACAAAAGGAGGAAAAATTGCAAGGTCATCAACGGTTGTTTTATTAGACGAAACTATCTGAAACTGGCCAAACTCGGCCAAATAATACCTTATGGCCAAATTAGCTATTGTATTTAACGTACTTTTAAACAATTTTACTTTGTTAAAAAAACATACAGTTTAAAGAGTTGAGAGTAAAACCTAGTTCATTACGATATGCGGAGTCATTTTTAAATCCCTTAATCAAAGTACCCTGGTATAGATAGAAGTCAAAACACTGTTAAAAAAAAACTCAATTTCTTTCTTTCACCTTTTTCTCGACCTATTTTCTTACCTTCTGTGGCTGGTGTTGTGAACAGATCCTTTACAGATTTCAATGGATATTCATCAAGTCTCTGAAATAAAGCACAGGAACATGCTAATGTCATTTGGCAATACCTGAATAAAGAATGCGTGTTATTTGCTTCAAATATCACATGATCATTGAGCGAGAGGTAAAGAAAGCGAGGCTTTGATGATCAACTTGTAACCAAGGATGTAACCCTCAAGGAATTTACTTTACAGAAGATCAGATGAGATAAGGCATGTCCAGGTGATGGTGAATTCACTCCAACATTAAACTTGAATCGTACCTGATCGAAACTCAATGAACGCAGCAAAATAAGTCACTTCTGAAAATCTCACAAACTAGGCATCGAGTTTCCTTTTCTCGTTAACAGCAGAAATTCCATGTCTGGCGGCCACCTTTCACCGCTTTCACGCAAAAGTGAACTGAGATTCGTGATAGCTTTCTTCAGAAAGTTTTTTTTTTCAATTTTTCTGATCGGGATTTTCTTTAGAAGTTCGAGGTCAGGGGGAGAACAACTAAACTGCGAGCGGACGTTTACCGACTGTCTTAAAACTTGGCGCTTAAACATAACAGTACGTAAAACAAAGCATGCTTGTTTCTCACTCGTTCCCGGAGAGTCTCTCGTCCTTCTGTATCCACGTTTCGTCTTATGACATCAGCATCGAGTTGGATGCTACGGTCGATAGCCAACCTTTTCCTCTTCTGCGGTGGGGATGGGATAATGGTCTTGATAGGTACCCCTGGGGTAACTAGCCCGGTGGGAACAGGAACCTGGGGAGAAAATACAAGCCTCGTGCACAGTGATGTTGATGCAGAAATCTTGAAATTCATAACCTCTTTTGACTTACCGAGGCGTGTCAGCAAGAATTTCAATGAAAACTAACCTTGATTCTTTCACTTTATTCAACAATGTTTTTGCTTCTTGTAAGCGCGGTTTGAGCAAATATAGATAAAAATCAACACGAAATTTGGTATTTTCTTTAGCAAGTCTCTTCGGAATACGGCCAAGCTACGACATATCAAACCGAGGTCAGCTTTTTTTCGAAACACACAAACTAGCAGTGGAAGCACTACAGATACCCTTATAAAATGAAAAAACTGACAACTGTGGAAAATTGATCACTCGACATTTTGGTTTAACCAAAAGATCAGCACGTGGCACATATTTTTACTTGAATACCAATTTACATCTTCTGATCGAGTTTCTTTTTTCTTCTTTCCCTCACCTGGTATTCCCCTACTAAAGTCGTGGGCATCTCATCGTCTCCAGGTTCTGTGAAAATAAAAAATGAAAAAGAGCAAAAGGCATCACATTTGTGGCCTCGTTCGCTGCTGTCGAATAACGGGGAGGAGAACTTTTGGGACGTCACTGTTTTTTTTTCGCCGCTACAAAATGAGTTCAGTCATGCTCTCAGCTCATCCTCACCTGCAGTCACCTCTAACACTCCACTCGGCTCTCCTAACGTCAGTACACCTGCTAAAGACGGCTCCTCATCCAACGGGTCTGGAATGGTTGGAGGGGGTGAGGCTCGCCTGATGAAACATGACAAACATGGCTCAATGTTAAACAGGAATACAATAAAATTATTGTGAACCAGTTTTTGCGTTAAACATTATTGCTTTAAATAGATTCCTCACACTGTGTATGAGAGGGCTTATACTTGTTCGATATGTCGCTAGGAAACTGCGTTCTCTTTTCTAGCAGACTGGGGCGGGGAACTTTACTTAGTGTACCGAGAGCTGGGCCTTGCACACGTTACATTTGTGAAGTGTTCTTGAGCAAAATAGTTCATTCTGACAGCGCCTCTCTCTCCGCTTACGTGTATACTAGGGAACTATTGATGGGAGTACTTTGATTGCGAAGAGGAGAGAGTTGCTTTGGTAAGGTAATCCCTCTTAAGGTTTCATTTAAAAAATTGGCCGTTGTCATTCACGTTCTCTTTAATACGCAGAATTTGGCCATTTCTCGTTGTTTATATGTAGAACGGAAAAGAAATCAACATATGAAGGATTCACTTTCTTACGTTGAACTTATCTAGCTTGCTTCGCGCTATATTAACCAGAATCAAGTCCGGTTAAACTGCTTAGTTATGAAGTGATTCGAGTGAAACATAACAACTAGAGAAAAAATAAAATTAAATACAGTTTAGTTGATTTAACATTGAGGTTGACTTACGATCCTGGTGGTTGGTCATCTCTCCGCTGAGGTGAACGTCGTTGTGGTGAGCGGGGAGAACGCGAGCGACGACGAGGAGACTTGGAACGAGTACGAGGAGATCTAGAACGGGCTCGAGGAGACCTGGAGCGAGCACGAGGAGACCTGGAACGAGTACGAGGAGACCTGGAACGAGCACGAGGGGACCTGGAGCGGGCACGTGGAGACCTGGAACGAGCACGAGGAGACCTGGAGGGAGCACGAGGAGACCTGGAGCGAGTACGAGGAGACCGGGAGCGAGCAAGAGGAGACCTAGAACGGGCACGAGGAGACCTGGAGCGAGGCCGTGGAGAACGAGGAATAGCAGGCTGTGGAGAGTCTTTGGCGTCTTCAGTTATCTCAACCTCACCTGGAATCTGATAACATTAATCACAAGGAAGTAGTCATTAAGAGAACTGTGCTATATCACATTTGTATGTTAAGTCCTGGTCAACAGCCGATTTGCCCTCCAGCCCAACTTCCAGAGTTGTCAGTATGGTACGGTAAATACGTGTTTCAACATTTGTAACTGTAGCGTTTGCCCGGACCTACCAGTGAGAACTATCTTTGCTTGATTTTGACGTTTGTTATCTGCTCATTCGCATATCTTGAACAGGGCCACTGGGTATGAAAAGATCTCCTTGGAGAACTTATTGTTCCGGGAAACCTGACGGACCATTTTTCGAACCCTGCCGGTACGCCCTCAAAACCAAGAGATTATCAAGGTAAGAGAGTGAATCCCCAACCCCCCCCCTCCCCCACCCAAGGTAATCCCTTTAAGGTTATTTTTAGGCATAGTACCCAGTTCGTCCGCGTATGTTACTCGCACGTTGCGTGGATGTTTTCGTGGAGGATTTGTTTATGTGTCGCTTCGTTTCAAAGCGAAGGTAAACCTCTAACTCTGTGGTATGCCTTCTTTTACATAAATATCAAAGAAGCCAAGGAGTTCTACCCTAGCTATGTTTTAATACATTTCGAAACTTTATGAGGGGTTTGAATAAGAGACTGATGTCTCCTGCCCAAACAATAAACTGAATGAACGGTAGAGAAAGGAGCAGCCAAACGAGTGCAAAGCAAACGAACACAACGCAACTGAATAAACGGATGGTCGAAAGTGCAGACGGACACTCGCCGCCTAAACAACAAAAGGGAGTTTAAGCAACAACGACAAAAAGGCCAAGAGCAACGTCAATTAAATAACGACTTTATATTAAGCTGAGGAATCTCGCAAGAATTTAGATTCATTCAGTTTGTCTATCACTGTCAGGGGTATCCCAAACAGAATATGTAAGACAGCGTCAAAATTCGAAAAAGAAATTTAAAAATTGTCCGTCATATTTCACGTTCTCTAGAATACGCAGCATGTGATCATTCCATGTAGTTGCTTTGTACAGAATCGCAAAGTTTTGTTATACCTCCCAACACAAATACGTTTTCCGATTGGAGGAGAACGTGTCACGTGTCGTGGGTCAAAACTCACTACCTCCCCGGGGCGAACAAAACTCACTAACCCTAGGGAAACAACACCTTGAACTTTCGACTCGCACGTGATCAGGTCGACCTCAATGTTCCCCTCGGCTTCGCTTCGGGGAACATTGAGGGCTTAATAACGCACGATTACACAGCCATCGTACTCGTTGCCTTTGCCGTTGTGGTTTGCCTAGTACTTAGTTGGAAGTTTTAGCAAACCACGACGGCGACGGCAACGAGAACGTCACCAAACAAAGGGTTTAATGAGCAGAACAATGGTTCTGCCCGTGCGTTTTGAATCTTTGTACATTTCTTTGCCGTCCTCTGCAAAAAAGACAACGTGAAATGACAAAGTCGTACGTACTTTGGAGAACGTGTACCGCAAAGACTACTTTTTCGTGTCTTCCTTTGGAATTAAACGCTGTCATTACATATTTAGCCAGAACAGGTTTTTAGACCGATAGGCGTACTGAACAGATCTACACAGTTGCGACACTCAGGGTAAAATATAAATCCATTTTTCGCCGTCAAGGCGTCGTCCTCCGCTTCGCCGTCGTCATTGCTAAAACCCCCTAATTTTTAAACTGAACGGTAAAAGAATAAACAGCCAAACGAGCACAAAGCAAACGAAAGCCAAGTAGAACAAAAAGACGACTGGGAGTGCAGAGAAAAACTGTGCTATGAAACGTCCTTTGAAACCAAAACAGCTATAATGACTTCACTACATTTCCCACCATTTCGTCTCAGGTAGTTTCGAGAAAGTCGCTTGGGTTGTCCACGCATCGCGCGAGTAACATCCTCGGAAGAACTGGGTACCATGTCTAAAAATAATTTAAGAGGGATTACCTTGGGTATATAGCCTCTATGTAGGATTCTCTCTCTTACCTTGATAATCTCTTGCTCAGTCCATTATTCAGAAAACCAAATGCGAAAGATTCTGATGTTGTTCTTAGTGGTTTACTTACTTTTATCAGCTCATCTTCACGGATACGAATATGATTTATCTCTGGTATGCTGATATGAGCTGCTCTGGCCGCGTACGGACTGCGTTCATGATCTGAGCCGGGTGGCACCCTCCACTCGGGAGTTCTGGGCTGCACGGGTGTACCGGGTATACTGGGAGGACTAAATTGCCCCACGGCAGGAGGTGGAGATATCAACGGGGAAGGATGTCCGTTGCCGTTGACTGCGAAATAGGCGTCCTGCGAGAAACAAAGTTTAAAACAGAAAAACTGTTTGAAAATACTTAGCTAAATATCAAATGCACTTATAACATAATGCCAGTTTGAATTTCATTTTGGAGTAGGTTTCCTTCTCAAAGCCCGCACTGTATTCCTTTTTACCGCACCCAAATTCGCTATCAGCCAATCAGAAGCCGTGTCTACTGTCCTGACATCCTGCGATATTAAATCACTGACCTGATATGGCTACAATATGGTGCTCACTTGGCCGCATTTCACGGAATTTCTGTACGGTAAATACCCAATCGTACCTTTTTGGCACGCTTTCGCGTTATATCTGGTTCGTTCGGTCTCGCCATGGGTATTTTGGCTCGACCACGTCTAGCCAAAATATGAATCATGGCTTGACCAAACTCGCCTGATGTGCCACGGAAGCTTACCAAAAAAGGTACGATTAGCTAACATAATACCACACAAAACTTGGTGTATTTCCTAGCCGTGCTGCCTCGAAATGTTTGTTCCGATACCAAAAGCCATACCGTTTGGTGCATGGAAATGGTAGCAAATTCAGTCCATTATGAAGACAGATTCTACACACATGGAATGAATTTTGTGATTCCTACGGGAATACAATAAAAGTAACGAATCGCTTAAGGAAGCCAAAGTTGCCATCATGCACAAAATTTGACTGCTGTTAGCAGAATATCGAAGAGAAGTGTGCACAGAATAGAGACTGACGTGAACAAATCATAAACAGCGAGTATCAGACTGTGCTAGTTAACGCATTTTCTGCGCGGAAAGAGCGGGAAACGTGAATTCTGTAGTGTTCTAAGAAGGTGGAAAGTGGAAGAGAAGTATAAAATGCTTATTTTTGTCATTTATTTATGCGTTAGTAGTCTTTCAAAAACATGAGCACAAAATTCTATTTGACTTGCATTTAGCGGGTTAGTTATGAGACTTCTGATCAAACGAGTACAAAAATACGAACTTTTGACTAAAACGCAGGCTTACTTCCGCCTTAGAATTACGAATCTGAATGATGTGTTTTGAGTCTCCTATTAACAAGGGATGGGAGCAAGACGGCAAAGACAGGGAGCCTGGAGATAAAGATACCGGAAGCACTCCCTCCCGCCTATAAAGGTTTAAGCAGACACAAGGATATTGTACAGCCCTTCAGGGGCCAGATCTTAGTTTGTTGTTCTGAGCATTTGTTTTCTGTTAATATTGCTTACTTGACCAATCAGCGCTATGGAATGGACTTCAAGATCCCAGCGAAACGATTCAGTTGTGAAATCCAACGTGTCTGTGATAGCTTCCTCTCTGGTAAAAGATCAGTTGTACCTGTCGGTTGCGATCAATCGCCAACTTTACACTACTCTTACTATTTCTTTAGCCTTATCTCACACGTCTCTCTGGTTAAAACAAACTGATAGTGACTCACAAATACTATGTGTAAAACCGGGATAAATGGCCGGAACAAGGGCAGGACAAACTTTTATCTTTTAACCAAGATTATGATTGTAGAATGATTTAAAGGCAAAAAGCATTTTCAAATTAAAGCCAGTAAAGCACTTTTATCAGGTTTTGCACTGATTTGGGTGTTTAAACCTAAAGATTACTTCTAAAGTACGTTTTTTCATTAAAATATTCCACACTTAACATAACCCCAAGTCACATACACGGGCAACTATGAAACAACCATTGACACTAAAATACCCTATAATGTTAGTAAACTATAACATTATAGTAACATTGAAGTAAAACTCCATTGAATTCTGGAAATTATGCCATTAATTCCTGACATTGTTCTGGTTAAAACAAACCCGCAACTTGTTGCAAACATAATTATCATAACATTTTAGGACTTGTTCCAAGTCTAGCAGGAGTGTATTACAAGACTCCGTGCCGTTATTAAAACTTGTGACATATGTTTTTTATACCTTGATGCTTGATTTATCATATCAATTTCACTGGGTCGTAGTCCCGAGGCATTCTTTATAGTCTTCCACATCTGTGCAACTTCAACTACCAAGACAAAACATAAATTATTTCATCGAATACATTAGGTCATAAGAATTCTGTTTTACTAGTTGGTTAACATCAGAGGTGCTTTTTGTTACTTCCTACATGAGTAAGAGGGTTGCAGCCCTGTGTGCCACGTGACACATAAAGGGGACAGTAAATACAAGAGAAAGATTTAAGAGGATTTAGATTCTGAGGGGAGGCAACTCTTATGAAAAGGTCGGGGATGCTTGTCAGAAAATTGGAGTTAAACCTCTAAAGGAGATCAATATGGGCTTGGCTCGAGCTTTATTTGACATCTAAAAGATACCACTGGTACTTAAAATGGAATAGGCTTAAATATAAGCCACTGATCAGGAAAGGAGCCCGCTTTAGTAGACTGCACTCCAGATAGTGGCCAAAATTGAACCTAAAAATGGAAATGAGGGCATTTTTGTTGTTGTTATTTATTCGAGTACTTCCCAAAAGATACCTTGACAGCTAAAAATAGTGGCGCTTCATCCTGAACACCCCAAGTGAGACCTAAGTGAGACAACAAGCATTCCCAACCTTTTCTTACGGGAGTCCCCTGGGATTGATATAACATTTGAGCTAGCTCATCCATTCCATTGATGCCTGTACTGGCCATAACTGGCCATGATGAGCATTGGCCTTTGCTCCACTTCTCATGTCATCACCTTTGCCAAAATTGGCATCATCTGCACTCAAATTCTGCAGGAGAAAAAGATCTTTCCAATGATACCCAGATCAGAGTGATTGGCTCAATGGAGCCTGAAATATGCACGGAAATACTCAAGAACATTTGAGTGAAAAACTCGGAGCAAAATTATTGATTGATTGATTACATTATGCTCCCAGAGTAGTAATAATTGCATGTCCTTACCCCATACAGTTTGTGTTTGTTTACGATAGATTCGCACCACACCAATCATTAGGTTGGATGACAATCGAAGGGCAAATGGCACAACAGGATTCACAATATCATGACTGAAAAAAAAAATTAATAAAAGGAATGAGTAGGTCATTTATCATAAAATACAGTAGTGTAATGGCTATTTACTAAAAGCACTGTCTCTTTATTTCAAATTATTGCTAAATTTCTCTTTAGCTAAGACTTCTGTCATCACAATACAATCAATCTAGCAATATTGTGGGGAGCAACCCCACAATTCAGGCTGGGGGAAATGGGAGGGTTTGGAGGTTTCTGCACTCTAATAAGCTAAACTTAAGGCAAAAATAAACAATGTCTGTTATCTGTATAGAAGGGTTTTCAACTGAATGTTGTGAAACTTAAACCAAGGTTATCACTCTGGCCAATCAAAAAGGACACTAACTATCCATTGAACCAACCAAAACTCAAGGTAAATACATGTAGCCGGCATGAATTGCAGGAAAACATGTGTGAATGAGTCATGTTTGGTCACAAGGCCACAGCTGTAAGTCAATTACAATGCATTAAATCAAGAGCAAATAATCCAATTGTTTAAGTATAAATCTACTAGCCGTTAAAGACTTTTTTGAAATCCTCTTCAGAGACACTTGGAAAATGCAAAGAAGCAACTGCCATTTTGGTAACAACCACACAATGCTAAGCTGCTCACTATCTAGTAGCGTAGCCAATAAGAGAATGGCATTCGTAGTAGAACACTGGTAGATTTAAAATAAAATGGTGTAGTTAAATAAGTAACGCTGCATATTCCTTCAGTAATTATGATTAATTGGTGACACTAGTAGAGCTATACAGGACATATAGTGATGACCTTTATTATATACAGACCTACCAACTCTCCCGGTTTTCCCGGGAGTCTCCAAGTTTTTCATCAAATCTCCTGGTCTCCCGGTTAGAGCACCAAATCTCCTGGGAACTACCTACTGTGGCTCTTGTTAATTTTTTTTTCATTAATTTCGTTATTTTCGAGATGTCGGGAACGTTCGGAAGGCCTTCGGGTGATTGTCGGAGAGTATTCAGACACTGTCGAAAATTATATTCTTACAATGCAAAGATTTCTAGCCGTCTCCAGGTTTTGTACTCTGGGGGTTGGTTAAGGTATGTATATACATACTGAGATTTACATGTACTCACTGAAAAGATGTGAAATAAATTCTCATTCTCAAGCCCGTCCAGCAGGGAAAGCCGCAAAACTGGACTAAACCAAGCAACATATGGCAGTCTGCGGCCTTTCCCTACATCAAGGAAGCATGGAAAGCCGCAAAACTCTAGAATAAAAATTTATTTTTCAAATCGGCACTCTTAATCCTCATGGTATCAACGAACACTTTTCATTCAACTAATTTATGCTGTTGTTTTTCACGTAACCATACACCAACCAATAGCATAGCTCCATCTTTCTGTATATAAACCACACACAACCCACAATTCCTCGATTCGCTCCTTGAATTTGAATCTCTTTATGGTGGCCATTCATATTATCAATCCAGTTGATAAAGTCAAATTATCTAAGTAGTGGAAACCCAATCAAATGTTGCATATTGCTTTTTTTACATGTGGAGAAAATAATACGTCCAATCGGGAGCCGCGTATCATGTTTCTCCATGTGTGAGCCATATCACAGCGATTCTCATTAATGCCCGACTGGTGGCGTGGGAGTTGACGAAATTACCATCCAAAGCAGTCCTTGAGTTTTCTTTCCTGCTGTTCGTTTGCCTGCTCCTCCACTTCGTATCTAGCTTTCCATTCCTAATATACAAGCAGCTCGTCCGCAAAGACG
>Ga0126339_10003764_pt1 | contig 11100 bp, 6 predicted proteins | sample OrbTmetagenome_2_FD_92532 | JGI IMG/M metagenome (GOLD analysis project Ga0126339, IMG submission 92532) | Coral microbial communities from Petempiche,Puerto Morelos, Mexico - Orbicella T R C metagenome | ecosystem: Host-associated > Invertebrates > Cnidaria > Coral | place: Petempiche,Puerto...
GTATACACACAAGACTTGAACCAAGTGTCAAGAAAATACAAGTGACAAGTGAGATATTCCATTTTATACCATGAGAGAGTGATAGCTACTTTATACCATGCCATGGAAAATACAGTGGCCAACACTGTCAAAATGACATATGCGCAGCACATGATGGGAAGGTTGGATGTAATACCATCGAATATACTATGGCTTTCCCGTATTCTGATTAGCTGTATTTTTTTATGGCATGGAATAAAAAGCAATGTTGTTTGTGTATTCCCTTTAGCACCTTCACAGTGATCGTCATCAGTCATTTGCCAGAGATTCATCAAACTACCAAAGCCTGGATGAACTAATTAGTAAGGGACCAAGTTTGCAGGACTTCTTGGCTAAAATTCTGCTGAAGCACGAACAGAGAGAGAGAGAAAAACAAGAAAACAGCAGGTGAATATAGAGAAAGTTTTACTTGGGTTGAATTTCCGTGCCAAAAATTGAGAGAGAGATCAACATCCAATATCTCCTTAGAATTTCAAAACACTGTTAGGCAGATGAGTGATGAGAATTTAGAAAACCATCTAGTAAATGAAGGGATACTTTACTGTTTCAGTTTGATGTTATACCAAACGGGGGATGAGGGAGATTTGACATCACGAGCTGTTTCTCTCTGCAAGGCGGGGTTGTTGAAAAAAGATAATTCCTCCGAAGATCACCAACAGTGTACTTCATTATGTGTCTTACGTTTCGTTTGTGATCTTCCGCTGTTTTAGGAGTAAACCACCAAGTTCTGGAGTATCCCTGGTGGATCGAGACGGAGAGAAAACGCCCTCAAAACAGAACAAACAAGAAATAATACCAAACTGTCAAACCCCACCCGACCAAGCCCTGGAGGAAAATAGCAGCTGCCGCACACCCAACAACCCCTCCTCTGACAGGAGCCGTGCTTGTCATACTTCCACCACTGACTCCTCCCCAAAGAAAAAGTCAAGTGGAGATGGTACACCAACAAGAGTGCTGAGACCAAGAGGCGGCCAAGCCGGCCATGAGGTCCAGATGGGTGAGTCACGACAGTTGCGTAGCAGTCCAAGACTGTCAAATTCTTCAAACAAAAATAGCAGTCCTAGCGAGGTTATGGACAGTGCCACTAGCAAGGATGTCAAGAACAAGCGTTTGAGTTCAGAGAAAACACGTGATGAGAAATCTGCGAAGCGAGCGTCCCGCGCCAAGACACACTCAACGTCGACCAGTCCCGTTGTGGGGAGTTCAAAGTGCGGCACGGGTGCCTCCACTTTTCTAGGTAACTTGATTCATTCATCACCTGATGACAAGACTAAAGAAGGAGAGAAACGGCCATCTGTCCAAAATATCGAGAAACCGCGCGTGTGTTTAAGAACACACGATCTTCAACAAGATTCCTCTGACGAGAGCAATGGCAAAGAAAATCACTCTCCCGAGTCGCTTGCTACAGAAGAAAACCTGACACGATCGCGCCTTCGATCCAGAGCTTCGCGTGTCACGCAGCAACTTCCTGATGAAAGCAGAATAGAAAGCAAAGATCAAGTCAAATCCCAAGGTAATGCGAAAGAAGAATCTAAACATATGGTTCAAAGGGAAAGTCCCAAAAGAACATGCCTTAGATCCGCTGCTAAGGCAGGTCTTCCTGAACGCTGCAGTAAAAACGAGGATCGCGTTGAATCTCGTGAAGCTGATGTACAGGAAAAACCCGAACGAGAAATCCATATGGTAAGTCTTAAAATGGCGTCTCTTAAATCCCCCACAGGGAAAAATCTCCCGGAACCCCACAGTAAAAATGACGTCCGCGAAAAATCTCGTGAAACTAATGTGCAAACGGAATGCAACCAAGATCTCCAGATGAAAAGCCCTAACAGGTCAAGCCTCAGATCTGCTATAAAGATGACTCTTCCTGAAAAGTGCAGTAAAAACGAGGAAAGTGTTACGTCTTGTGAATCCAATGTGCAGAAACAGTCCGAACAAGACATCGAGATGGAAAGTCCTACAAGAACGAACCTTAGATCTGCTGCAAAGGAGAAGCTTTCTGGACGCCATAATAATGATCTCGTTAAATCTCGTAAAGAAGAGTCTGAACGAGATATCCATATGGAAAGTCCCAAAAGGACCAGCCTTAGATCAGCTGTAAAGGAAACTCTTCAAGGATGCTGCCGTGAAAACAAGGATTGCATTGAATCTCTTGTACCTAATGTTCAGGAAGAACTCAAGCAAGACATCCAAATGGAAAGTCCCAAAAGGAGCAGCCTTAGATCAGCTGAAAAGGAAACTCTTCAAGGATGCTGCGGTGAAAACAAGGATTGCGCTGAATCTCTTGTACCTAATGTGCAGGAAGAACTCAAGCAGGACATCCAAATGGAAAGTCCTAAAAGGGCTTGCCTGAGATTCTCTACAAAGGAAAATCTTTCTGAACGAAGCAGTGGCGAATCTGAGTCCAAGACCCCTGAATCACCACAAATGGAGGAACAAAATCTGGAGAGAAAGAGGCGAACGAGGTCTTCACCAAAAACAACAAAGCAGACCTCTGATGAATCCAACAGTGCAAGAGTAATGAAATCAAATGAAATAGCTCCGGGTGATCAGCAAGGAACTATTGAAACCGTCCAGACGGACAGCGTGGCTAGACTCCCTCGATCAAGCGCGCATTCCGCTCCAGCGTCCATTGTGGAGTTTTGTGATGATGCAGATGCTACTGAAAAGACAAAGAGCATAGTTTCTTGTTCGGTTACTCTAGAATCAGTGGAGCAGGAACACATGGAAAGAAAAATGGAATCGCGTGATCACCCCATTAGATGTGCAAAGTGTGATCCTCAGAAAAACATTCCCTCGTCCAAAGCCAGCGCACTAGAAGCTGCTAAAACGACGAACAAACATGACACGAACCAAAGCTTGGGAAAGTTTTCTCGTGGCTCAGAAGTTGTGGAAATCAAGTTGCCGGACTGCAGACAGTTGTGCGTGATCCGTAAGAGGCCTGTACTGGAGACCGAATCAGACGAATCTGAGACAGAGAGCATCCAGTTATCAAGTGGAGAAACGTTATCGAAGCAGTCTTCCTCTGAGAACGCTCCCTCGGATGGGAATGAAGATGACATCTCGAGCACACCCACGCTGGAATACTGCCCTTCACCGGTGAGCTCGGAGAAGTCTGGTTATTCGGACGAAGCCCCGTTGGCCAGAAAGAATAGCTTGAGAAAGCGCGAAGATCAAGAAGATCACGACCCTTGTCCCGGGAAAAGAACCAGATCACAATGCAAAATTCCCGACGTGGACTCGATAACGGGTGATGGAGGTGAAAGTCGAGGGAGAAAAACTATTTCATCGCCCTTTACCAGCGTCAAAGCGAAACGCAAAAGTTCAAATCAAAGGAGTCAGACAGTGGCGAGTCCCAAAACGAAGATGCCAGAAAAGAAGCCAAAACACAGTGGCAGGAAAAAAGGAACATCGAATAATTCTCCTCGGGGAAAGGCCCTAAAACTAAAAGACCTCACATCTGAGTCCGTTTCAAGCACCTTATCTGGTAGCCCTCGAAGTGGACCCATTCATGAACCGAGGAGCACATGTGCGTCGACAGTGCATTCACCTGTGCGCAACATGGAAGAAGAAACTCCAATAGACAGAGAAGAGCTTTTATCTGATGGTGTCCTCTCCTTGGGGGATATCTCAACAACTGCAGTGTGTGGATCACCGTACCACTTGAGTGCATCTCTGGCGGGAATTAAACTGTTGAATGGGAGCCCTCGCATCAAAAAAGATTTCCACTCGGCCTCTTTTTTGGACAAACGTCGTAAGGAGGGATCTGGTATCACTCGGTTGTTCGAGTCCGACGACGAGGAGGAAGAAGACTTCATAGGCTTCAATGTGCCCCATTTTGACAGGTCGTTTTCATCTGAAGGTGACCTGAGTTGTAAAATCAACTCCATTGTGGAGAGTATGGATGGAGACGCTAGTCAAACCACTTTGGAAGAAGAGGAAAATAGCACCGTTCACGAAGCTGAATCAGGTGAAGAGGACATGGAAATGAGAGAAAATATTGAGCGCGAGGTTGAAACGGTCACTGAAAAAGACATAAACAGGGGAGGAGAAAATAGAAAGTTAGGCTTTGGGGAAGACGAGGAGATCAGACAAGCAGATGATACAAGGATTGGAAAAGAAACAAAATTAAGTCAAATCGAGGGTGCCGAGTCTCAAAGTGAAATGCGCAGCACAACTGAATCGTCTTCCGTAGTTGATGATGAGGAGGACGATTTCGATGAAGATGACGACGTGTTTAGCACAGTGGCCGATAGCAGTGATGGGGAAGGAGAGGAAGAAGAAGTTGCATCACCATTCAGCATCTCAAACTGGGGACGGAAGCGGAAGTCGGAGGACCTCCAACCACCGGAAGTTGAAAGGCAAACAAAACGACGGAAGTCTGAGAAGGGAACAGCTATCGACCACACCTGTGAATCCTCCCAGAGCTCCAGAGCAGAGACTCCCATAAAGAGGGGGGCGGGTCAAGAAATGGAGACGCAAAAGGAAAACGAGAAACCAATTTCTTTTGCGTCGAGACTTGATGAACTGCAAGACAAAGAACAGAGAAAAATAGCTCAGTCTTCATCGTCCGTACAAGATTCGGATAGCTTCTACGACAGTGACGTGGCCGTATATCAAACGCTTGAAGAACGTGTCAAGCTTCGACGGATCAAGAACAGCTCTCGAAAAGAGCATCAGAATTCCGAGTCCCTTCCTCGAACTCAGGCTCGTAGAAAAGACGACAGTACAGAGTTAGCAGCGACAGGGAAAACCGAAGGAAGACTTCCTGCGCTAAAACCGCTTCGAAAACAAACGTTTCAACCATTAAAACCGTTGAAGCACGTTTCGCCGGTTCGATCGTCGTCGAGGCTAAGCCGTACTAACAGCACACCGAATTCAAATCCATCACCACTCGCTACTCCTTCTGGGAGAAGCCGAATCGGCACGTGGATTTTTGACGTCAACGAGTTTACGTCACCACCTTCAGCAGCGCCAAGATTTGGCGGGAAACCCGTCACGTGCTCTACTCCCGCATTTACCATTCCTTCTTCCAAACGTATTTTGAGGCCACTGAAACATGACAAAATGGCTGAAGACTCTATACTGCGGCAATCAAGGCAAAGGGACGTTTTTGCGTTCGATGAATGATCAACAATTTGATTCAACAACCCTGAAGCCCCAAGAAAGATGGACATTTAGTTTCTCCACACATTGTCAATATAAACTTCAGCAAACTGGTTTGGAGGATTTGCAAAATGATCACCGTTAAGAAAGTCTTGTTTCCAACAAATTCTCCCAACAAGTAAATTTTCAAATGTATGAAAATCGGTACGGAGATTTTGTATTTCGAACATATTTGGCCTCACGGGTGAACACCTTGATTGCCACATTAGCACAGTTTATATGTTCATTGCCAAGGTATCAGACAAAGAAATTTTTGAAATAGGATCTTATGAGTAACTTTTACTGCAATTTATCAGAGTACACGATTTTAAAAGAAATTTAACATTGTATATAGAAAATAGTCTCACCAAACCATTTTAAAATCGTTCTTGGGTGCAAGTGTAAAAATTTCAATAAGAGAATTTCAAGTAACGGAAGGCCTAAAGTGCGGTCTCTTTTCGCCAATCTGGTATTCGGAATAGCTATTTTCGATCAACCTGAAATTCTTTAGTCAATGGAATAAATTCCTTAGAAAAAAAATAAGTCGAATTAAAGAACTTGTTTCTTGATGGTTGGTTCGAATTTAACCATCCTGTTGTTATCTAATGGAATTAATTCCAAACCAGATTCGCGTATCAATCAGAACGACCACCTCTTTATCTGAATTACTCTAGGAACAAAAGATCGAGTTTTGCATCGTAAAATCTTCATTTGTATTGGCGAAAAAGAGGTGCTACTTTAAGCTGACTGGAATTCTGTTCGACGTCTGGCTTGGACTTCACATTTGAGTGTTGTCAGGAAAATTTGGTATTATATTTGTACCAACAATTTCAAGTTTTAACTAAGTAGATCTTATTAAAGAGTTTGTATCTCAAGTCCAGATCGAGTTTTACATTTTAATGGGTACATACATTTTTTAATTGGTATCTACTATTTCATGTTTTAGTTAAAAATATGTCATTAATATTGAGAAATTTAAGAGATGAGAGTGATTATACATGTAAAGCATATCTTTAAGATCGGCACAATAAAATTTACGGAAATAGTTTTATTTTGTACTTTTTTGCGCGTCCTCCAGTCGATTGCTTTGCAACACAGCGTAAGACATCGAGGTAAAGCATCTTCATCTGCTAAGGGACGGACCATTATTTTTTTGAGGGGGTGGAGGGACGGGGATTAGGCAATTTCCAAAAAAACGCATTCCTGCACAGCATAAACGGATGACAAAAAACTCGTGCAAGGGGAGCCATGGGGAAAAAAATTGAGCAAGTGCTTTCTACAATCCAGGTCCTGTGTTTGACTTTAAAAAGGTTCTTGCCCAAGCTATTGCACACCAAAAAAATTCATGCACAACCTAAAGGTGAGAAATATTTCATGCCCCAGAAAACTGCCCAACACCACCCCCACCTCGAACCCCCGTCAAAAAAAAAATGGTCCGTCTCTAAGAATGGCCAGCACGTGAGCGACCCAGGTGAAATTGCGACAACTGCAGATGGAAAACTTTAACCAATCACGTTGTATGATTCAATTCATCCAAACGGAGCGCATGCGGAAAAAAAATAATTAATGGTATCAACTCGACGTCGATTACCCTTCCCGAGCTAATGAGAAATAAAAAAACTAATACTGCCCTTGCGCCGTAGCAGATTGGATTTATGTGTTAACAAATTGGAACAGGTAAGGAAAAGGCTTTCGTTCTCTATATCTTTGTTCGCTGATTTGCAGGATCAAGTATTTCCAAGGAACAAATCTACCAGGTAATCTTCCTTATCAGTTATCACATAAGATAGGGTATGTCTTTGATCGAGAGAAAGCCAGTGACTTTTCTGATGAGGTATAACGTAAAATTGTGCTCTTTGCCGCTACTTCCTCCCACGCACTTGGAGATTTCCATAAGAAATCATGAGATATAAAAACAAACTTCTTAATCCACGAATTTGCTTGTCAATTTTCTGAATATATCCGTACAAGGTTTTATCACAATTTGTCGTTCACTGATTCACACATCCCTCGCTCGCAAATTTCGAAGAGGGTACACTTGATACTCCCGATGAATTTGTACTTATAATTTGTCATTAGCAGAGTCGTTTAGATGCGTGTATCAACCTAAAACAGAATGGAAAAATAGTTTGCGCAATTTTCAAGACACCTGCCTTGTTTTAATAACGTTTCGTAGATTATACCGCTACTCCAGAGGAGAAGTATATAATTTCGTCCGTAATTGCATTGCTGTTGTTGTGGTAATAATCAGAGACCAGCTGCCTCTGACGCAGTACTACAGGCTCTGAATTTAATGTAGCGCTACAAAAAAAATTCCGTTGAAAATACTTTTTGGCAGATTATAAATATTTTTTTTCTTGTTTTCAACAAAAACGCGGCGTGTAACTTTTTAGGTTGCAGTAATACTCAACTATGCGCGCTAAGAAGTCTTGAAGACTTGGCACGACATCTTATGTTGCCCAAAGAAATCATTGAAGTACGGCATTAACACCCTTTACAGTACTCACTAACACAACCCCGCGGCACAGAGAGGTTTTTTCAATTTCCATATAGCCCTCCTTAATATATCTCCGTAATTTTCTGGTAAATACATGGAAAAATGTTTGCTGTGATGGCTGGTAATATACTACAAGGGTAATCGGCAGGAAGAACCCACGAGGAACGAATTAAACAAATCGACATCTAAGTTGAAAAAAGGTCAGCAAAATCAATCAAGAGGACAGAAGAAAGGATGAAACAGGAAAAAGGTGTTAAAAATGTCGGCAAGCGTTTCGTTCGTTTTCGAGATATGTATATATTGCCAAGAAATCGTAGCCATCATCAAAAAAAATGCCCAGCGAATTTCTGTCATTTTACACGCTATTTTCCTTGAAGGCCCTGTGCACACCAAACCGGAGAAATTGGAAACCACAGCTTTTATTATTTCTACGGCTAGGTCTACCGTCCACACTAATCCGTCACGAAAACGGAGCTTTACGAAAACCCTCTTGACACCGGAGGAATTTGAAAACGCGGCTTTGCGTTTTAGTGTGAACAGAAGACATTTGATGCGTTTTCAGAGCCGTGAAAGCACCGTTTTCAAATTTCTCCGGCGTAGTGCCGGACAGTGCCTGAGCCGAGTCTGTAAATTCTTTTTTTTTTTAAGAATACGTTTTTCTTCACTGATTTATAGTTCTTTGTATCTGTAGTAGTAGAATAACACTAGTGTTTAAATTTGCGTTGAATTAACCGCGGGAACGTGCTGACAACGGAAGTTATTTACGCGTGGCTGACGAACACTTAACCGGAAGACATGGCAGCGATTCATTAGTTATTCGGAGCGTTCAAGAGCATCTCAGACACTCACATTATGCACATGAAGTCAACCGAAGAACACATCAATACAGCATCGTCAACAATTAGTGCACATAGCAGTTTTATAAACAGAATTTCTTCGAATTTGAGGTGTTGTACGGGATTGGCTTGCAGGAGGCTGATTAGTACAGTACCTCTGTGTGTCCTAAGGCACTTGTGTAGCAAGAACGTGCAGCTTGCTTAATGATTTCATCTTTTCGTGGTATTCAAAGGTAAGTAGATATTGTTCCTCTTTTTGAACCAAACTAGTTTCCCTTTGCCTGCTGTCCTCCTGAAGAGCTTTGCTCAGCGAATCTGGCGGCCAAAAAAATATGCCGTCGATCAGAACTTAATCAGGGCCGAAAAACGAGGACGAAATGTACCCGGAAATGCGTAGTGTTCAGAAACATACAGTCTGACCAAATGTTGCTAACAGACTGATTGCATAGAGGGAGAGAGAGAGAGAATAACTACATTTTGCGCGTCAATCTCGTGATTCACCGATATAGAGACTCGAGCTGAGTTTCACTTTTTTCTATCAGCTCAATTCCAAGCTTCATGGCACAAAAAGAATTAAGGCAGTCGGTGTTACCTTAAATAATCTATTCTTGTCGTGTTTCGCAATGCTTCAGATACAAAGCGTCTCATCAATGTCAATGCCACTATAAACAAATTACCGTGGTTGTGATGTTTTGCCTGCAGTAACAAACTAGTTACTAAGATTATCAAACTATTATCTCCTGGAAGAACGTGTGTTTTCTTGCAACGTTTGTTCGCCCAATATGTGACCTTTCTAATACCGCCTTGGGTGTGAATTACTACAGTTGTTTACCTTTGAGAAAGACCGGAGTGTAAATTGTCTTGTGCTGACAATCATCGCGTATTAGCTTTGTATTATTCATATGATCAAGCTCCTTCGAGTCGATTACAAAGGCCTGAACGGCTAATATTTCATAAAACCTATCTATCTCGCGAAACTTAAACTGAGTTGTTTTACCAGTCATATCATGAACAAAACAGTTGTACAAGATTCGTCTTTAATTTTTTTTTTCTATGAAAAGGTAACGTTTTACTGCAAACCGTCTGGAGATCTAAAGCTTCAAAGGATCGGAAGAAAGTTTCTTACATGTACAGCAAAAAGCCGGGAAAAAGTTATTGAAGCGGCTAAGAAACTGCGTGATTTGAGTCTTGTTACAAACATGCATGTTTATTTATTATTGTAATTATTTTCAGATCAGTCAGTTTAGGTAATAATAACAATAATTAGATAACAGTTCATGCTTCAGTAGATGAGTAATGTTATCAAAGGGGTCCTGTTTAAAAGAAAAATGTATAATATAAACTAAGATAAGATAAAAGATAAAAAGGTAAAAATAACTCTGTAGCAACATCGAAGTACATGATCTGTACATCAATCCATTCCGCAAGGTTTCCTCTATGCCTATATCAGGGGTATCGGTTAAGCATTAATACACTGGTGTTAAGCGATGAACACACTGATTAACTCAGTGCTAACAGAGACCATAACATCAGATGGCTTTAGTAATTATATATGACAACAAACAGGAATTTTCAAGCATGCAAGGTGGACAGTGAGTGACACAAGCTATTCAGGAACAAATTTTCTCGCCCATAATGCCATGACACTTAAACATCATTTCGCAATTGCGTTCCACACAAAAAGGGAGCTATTTCTAGAAATGGGAAGAACATGTACAGATTAACAGAAAGTGTTCTGTGAAACAGGTCACCAGGCCACCTTTATTTCTGAACTGGAAGAAGGACAGGAACAGAGTTCAAATCGCTGCATTTAGAAGGTTTGTGAACTTTTAAATGCATGACCTTGTTACCATCAAACATGCTTGTGTGGGCAAATGTTTCACGCGTGCTCTGCTGCGCGACTAAGTAATCGGACTTATCTGAAACACGTCATCGCTTCAATGTTTACTCACAAGGCCTGAGGAAAAAAAACCGAGTTGTTTGTCTAAGACGTCTTTTTTGGTTATTTTCGTTCCTTTACTTCTTTTATTTTAATTGCTCTCTATCTATGGTGTAATAAATGCGAACAAAGTCCGGGACAAAGGCAAGTCGTATGCTAAGTCTACGACGTTAATTTGTTATCGTAGAGCTTATCTCTACAGGCCGGAAATATAGCGCATTGTGAAGATGCCTTTGCTTTTATAGCGGTTGGTTTTTTAAGTGGGGCGATCACTGATTTAGCGACTAGAAATAAATAATTTCTCATAAAGAACGGGAGGGTCGAGGTCAATAATTGCAATTTTTCATAGTAGTCCTTCTTTCGCTTAGTCCGTCGTGCGTGACGCGAAAGAAAACCGCGAGAAAAAAACTGGCCACGCGGCCATTTCTTTCTCGCAGTTTTCTTTCGCGTCACGCACGATCACGACGGACTAAGCGAAAGAGGGATTAAACGTAGTCTAATTTGCCGAATATTGACAAAATGTCAGGAGTATTTGTGGCTATAAATGCTTCACGAAAAGTACCAAAAAGGCATATATTTTCAGTTTCTTCGGAAAGATTCGCCATGCTCATGCGACCAGCTCTAGGCTGGGATTCTTTCAGCTTTAA
>Ga0126339_10003765_pt1 | contig 11097 bp, 6 predicted proteins | sample OrbTmetagenome_2_FD_92532 | JGI IMG/M metagenome (GOLD analysis project Ga0126339, IMG submission 92532) | Coral microbial communities from Petempiche,Puerto Morelos, Mexico - Orbicella T R C metagenome | ecosystem: Host-associated > Invertebrates > Cnidaria > Coral | place: Petempiche,Puerto...
AGAACATGAACCGCGCTCGGCCCATGGCTGCGCGGTTAATGAGACTTGGTTGGAGTTAGTGGGGGAGTTTGAGTTATCCGAATTTGAGTTACTGGGGTTCATCAGGTTAAAGTGTTCATCAACTTTCTTGTAGCCTGTGAAAGAAATTAATAGATAGGCATTAGCATAGGTGTACAGGCATTTCCACTGTTGTGGACGTTATATTCAGACTCAATCGTGAAATTAAATCTACCACAGACAAAGGATAAAAAGAAGTTATCCAGTTTAGCATTTAAGAAAAATCAACATGTTTGTGCCTACTGACATGTTAACTGGGCTGTACAATTTTTCCTCAACTGATTTCTATTAGAGAAATGAAGCAAAAAAACGCTGTCGTGAACATTAAATAAGAAACAATCACAATATTGAGCACATTAGCGTTCATTCAAATTGCCTGTGAGGCATCAGGGCTTTATGTATGAACTGTTCCAAATATATGCAGGGTTGTGTGACCCATTAAAAAGGTTGATTTCATTTGAACTTTGCAAGGGTACATGTACTTGAACTTCAACATCGCAGATGTGACTACCAGTGTCACAGACATTACACTCTGTGAATCACTGCCAAGAATAGATGGTAAATTATCTTTTCTTATTGTTCTCAGTCATATTAAGCAAGATATATATAGGCGAATATTTTATGTTATAATTTATGATTGGAACTGATTGGCATCTCATGTAAAACCCCTGAAATATCACAGCACTATTTGGGGGACACAACATGCTTTTTGCATGAAGTATAACCTGCATTTGAGCCTGCTCTTGCAATATTTCTGAGCCTGGAAACATACATGTATGCTGGTTGCCAGAGTAATAACTTCTTTTACCAGAAAATAGACAAAACTGGCTGTTTTGTTCAATTCAAGGTATCTTTACAGAGTTGTCATAACTACTTACTATTGGCCTTAAGACGAGGCAAAACAAGAGTCCACTATTCAAACATTTTTTCAGCTTCTGTTGTTGTTCCTCAGTTTATCAATGAACCATTTGAAATTCCAGAGCAACTAGCTGTGGAAAAAAACTCTTGAAAGTAATAGGGAGCATACATGTACATGTAGAAGGGTGTAAGAACTGTCAGAAATGATTATGTTCAACAGAGTGGCAGAACCTCTTCTGCAGCTATTGTTGAAATTTCAGAGTAGTTTACAACCCACTTGCAAGCTGCTGTCTTTGTCAAAAGTTTGTCAGGTGAAACTAGAGCAAATTTAGAAGGACATAATTGTGTGATGTAATGTTCTGTCTTTTAAGAACCATTTCAAAATGTTTTTGCATAAATTCAAGAAGTGTAATGTCCATGACATACCATCCAGAACAATGTGTTGCTGCCATTATTTGGAATACATGTATGTTGCAGTTTACCAGAGATATCTTTTTGCCAAAATGTTTCCATTGGATATCTAGCTGTGTGACAAGAATGATTTTAAAATCTTTCATGCAGTCGTTTTGGGGGAAAAAAAAGATTGTTAAAACATTGCGGATGTTACATAACATCTGTGACAAAACGTACTTTTGTTATAATTGTCTACTTTTTAAAAAAGTTCATGGTGAAATTTCTATCACAAATATGTATTAACTCCAATGAGGGACTTTTTTTGATACAAGTGTTTGAAGTCCCTTATATTTCCCAAGTTTGATACAGCAAGTTAAAAAATTTACTTCTTGCCTGTTGTTTACTCCCCCAAAAAAAAAAAATTGCTTTGGGAACCCCCCTGAATACATGGTTGTCATGAGGGTGCTGGAATTTATTTTTCTGTGATTCTTAATAGTTTATGTTATATTTGAAATATTTGTTCATTTATTTACAGTGTCCCTAATTAGCACATTAGTGCTAAATACATTGACACTTAAAGAAAGTGATTATTATTATTATTATTATTATTATTATCTGTGTATTTTTAAAACTTGACAACAGTGTATTCATGTGAAACCTCTTTTTAAAAATCCAGATTCTGACACCACTCATGTGGAATTGCCCATACATGTACACTGTGCATATACATCTATATGTAGATTTCCAGTTTGAGCAAGTGTATGTTAAGGTGGCTCCATACGGTAATCATTTATTGCATTGCGCTTGCAAGTGTTATGTTTTGAATGCTGTTTTTGCATTCGTTTTCACACCCAGTCCTTTCAAACTTATTACATGTAATAAAGAATGATTAAATAGTGTTTTGCTATCATCTCTGTTAAAATTTTGGACTTAAGTCTTGAATTATAAATGCCCAAACAAACGTGTTTTTTACTGTTTGTGTGACTTTATTTGTGATTTTCTTGAATTTTCTTTGGTGAAATCTTCCAAAATTTTTACAACACATCGCTTTCAGCAGGATGCGAATTTTAAACGGGAAAAAAGGAGGGTTTGTAAAGGCAGTTTTTTTGATTTTTTCAAATTTATGTCTTTTACTGCTGTAAAAAATCTGGTCTTATAGATTTCCCTGTAAAATGAGCTCTGACTGAAGTAAAATATTTACTACCAATCTGCCAAATTTGACAGAATTTCACTGAAGGAAACGCAAGAAAATTCACTGTCAGTTTTCCTTTTTGTGCTCATGTTGACATCAGAAAATATCCAAAAACACTGACATTTTCCTTCGAGTGCATGCAGATTACTTGAGCTTTCGTCCTCAGCACGTCTGCGATAGTAAAACTATAGGGAGCCACCTTAAATCGACAACTCCTGACCAGCCATTTGAAGGGTTGAAAATTTTTTTCACCACATACATGTATGAATGCAACAATCACAACACTGGTGAGAAAATATTTGTTACGCAGATTATGTGTGACTTTTATTGTGTGACTCAGTATTCTCAGTTATCATGGAGGTCTGGGTTGAGTGAGACCCTGGATGACCATGTTAGTGGTTGTTATAAGCTCGGTGAACATTCTTTTGTGCTAGATTACGGTCAAAGTTTCATGGCCTACAGATATTACGCCTTTACAGGTATTATCATGGTTTAAGGAATGACAGGACAGAGATGGAAGTTTTCTTTTGTTTTTTACAATGTATTTCCTGCAACCTCTGTTTTGTTAGTTTGGTGCTCGTCCCACCTTATAATTCATTCTTGTTTCTTATGTCATTGTAGTTTTCATTACCACACATTTACCACCACTTACCTTTCTTGTCAATTCGCTTTAACGTGCCTTATCACCACGTATGTGTGCAAATGAATGGGTTGTCTTAAGAACGGTTTGCATAACGACTCTGCAATAAATTGGATACAATTCTATGTGTTGGCTTGTTTGCAATGCAGTCCTGTATAGGGCACCGTTTGTGAATTTATTATTTAGACCGAATTTATGCCATTTTCCCCATATTTATAAATAAACAGCACACAATGCATGCAGTAGCGATGACATTTAACTGCTATTTCCAAAATTCTGTCTAGAAAATTGGACAATAAACAAACAAATGGATGCCTAAACCACCCTCGTACCCAGCATCTTCGTTCCCTTTGACCAGCTCGTTTGGTCAAACCAGCATGCACTGTAAGGAATGAAAACTTGAGGTATGAGATTGATGCTTAAATGTAAGACATGGGTCTTACTGTGTACTTTTTTTGTTTTTGTCACACAAGTCTGTTGGGGTATTTACCCCAAGAGGGTTACTGGGGTTGCATGTTTGCGACATAAAAGATATATGATACCATTCTGATAATAATCATTATATTATTGGCCCAAAGCTGAAAAGGACTTTCTCATCGTTAAAGCATTATGGCTCCCTTTGGCTAGACTTTATTCTTTTTAGATGTTTTCACTCCCGAGGATGCTTCTTTTGTGCAACTGAAGGCTGCTCTGGACTGGGAGGTAACGACAAAGCTGCTTGTGGCTGTGCATTTTGCTGCTGAAAACAGATCGGCTGTGAGTCATTTCCACTATGCTATGAAAACTGAAAGCATTGAAATTCATATGGATTAAAGTGGTTGGCCATACTGAAGAATTACAACCGATAACATTTTGTGACAATTGGGAAAATGTTGGAGCAAGAGCTGATCTGTACACATGATGCGTGCTTGCGATACCTGCATTTAACAACTGGAAATCCAACCAACACTTTGTTGATGCTACAACCTTCAGGGAGCTCACCTTTTCGTTACACTGTTCTCCATTGCTAACTGGTATCTCAACTGGTTTGACAGCGAACTTCTTGAAAGCTCTTCTTCAATTCAAGTTCAATTTCACCAATATTTCAGTCCACAGATAAGTTTAGTTCAGATATTTCAGTGGACATACAATGTTCATACAGTGCTCTGACAGTGCTCGTTCAATTCACTTCAAGACAGGCAAAGGTCCGGCCTACACAGCGCTCACAAATACGTAAATGTAATGTGGACCCTTGACCTACATGTATGCTCAGATATTTGTCTGTGGACATTATCTGTTCTGAGAAGCTAAAACTGTGAGCTTTGAGGATAAGTACAGTACAGTGCAATGCAGTACAGTACAAATTGGTAAATTTAAGTTACTTACAAATAGATGCTGTTAATATGGTACTTGCATTATTATTGTTACCATGTTGTTAGCATCTATTTGTAAGTAGCTTAAGGTGGCTTACTACAGTTTTTCTGAGACTCAGTAGCATGCCCTACAATTGCCTCCCAGACATTAGTATTAGTCATGTGTGCAAAAATGATGCAAGTAACCCTAAGAAAAGCGAAAATAATTTCAGGACTTGAAAGGCATTAAATCACTTTGGTATACGTGGCAATAGCTTCAAACTGCTTTCAAGCATGTGTTTAAGCCCAGGGCCAATGAAATATGACAGAAAAGGTCCATATACAACCAGTAAAAGAGCTTTGATTTACTCTTGCTTTCTTGCACGCGACACATGGCGACACATGGCGTCACATGAGCGCATGCATAGATAAAAGGCGTGCGCAGTTCAATTCTCATCCAAGGTCGTAAAAGCTAGTCTTTGATCGAGGATTGCGCAAAGTAAGCCACCTTAAATTTATCAATCTCGTCCCAGCTGCCAAAATAACCTGTCAACAATGGCCAGTTAATCTACAACTGACAAACAGTGTATTCAAAACCCCATTTTTATTGGAAAAGGTCACCAAACATGATCTGCACTGTGTATCGGTGGTCTCTGTTTCTGTCAAGTTCTGTTTTATTGATAAATTTTGATTTATATATCATAACATGGTGAAATAAGCAATTTTTTTAAAAAAATGTTGCTCCTTAAAGAAAAACCACACAGGTGTCATATTATACATGTACCCCTACCTCCACATAATGGCCACCTCTCGACAATGGCTTCTTTCCTCTGTCCCCAAGGTGGCCATTGCAGAGAGGTTCGACTGTACATATACAGAAAACTGTAGGCTAATTTACATGTATCACCAGAATTGAATAATATTACTAAGCTGATACTGATCAAACTTATTTTGACTTGTCTATTCTTATCCACATTAGAGATCACTCAAAAACCAAGCTTTAATTTGCTGCATACATTTGAAGTTCTTATTCATTGCTGATGGAGTGGTGAGTAGTTCAATTTATGTAATTACATGTACTTCCCTGACCTGCTGTCATTTTAGCAATTGAATTTAATTGACTGCAACTTAAAGTGTTAAATTCTGATAATTATACAATGTGTCAATTGATGCAATATGTTTTAAATTGGTGTAGAATGAAGAATTAAACTGGACTGTTTTTTCAACTTTATAATGAGTGTTTCACTCAAGCCTGCAAATAACAGTTGGTCATTGGACAATTTTCCAATAAATTTGAGGTTTTGACAGGTAAAAGCTTAGCTTGATCGGACACTCTGACTGGGCATTGCTGCTACAATGAAAAATATTTTAACTGGAAATTTGTGGGCGAATATGGAACAAGTTATGTGTAGTTTATTTTACTGCTGCACAATACTACGCAAAAAGGCTTTGTTATCAGTTTCCTTTTTATTCCATTTTGTGAGAAATAATTTTATTAGCGCAATGTGTCGTCTCAAATGTCCTGTCGAATTGTAAACACGCCACATCAGTGCCACTATTCCTATGTGTTAATTTATGCATTGTGCGGTGAAGCCCCATTTAGTCTGCGTTAAAAACCTGGAAAAAGCGTGTTTTGATGTGTTTTGCCAGGTTACCTCTAGTCAACATTTTTGTCAGAGATGCTAAAAACATTGATCATGACTATAGCACCACATGAGTACATATGAGTAACATACGAGTACATACGAGTAACACAGGAGTACATACGTGTACATACAAGTACATGTAACATAGGAGTTCATATGCCAGCGGCTTGTGTTTTTTACATTTCCCTCATGTTGTCAAATGCCCGTCATGTTTTATCACAGTGTAATACATGGCTTTAACTTATTTGTTAATTATAGTTTTTTTTACATCTGTGGTCCAAATATAGTTTTGTACCACAGACATGTTTTTGTGAAAAGCCAGAATGTATAGTCACACTTTGTAGTCACAACCACAATTCCAATTTCATCTAGTTATGCACATTTTTATTCAGTTGCCCTGAAAATTTTCAGGGGAAACTTAAAAGTGGAAAAAATGAAGCTTTGAGCCGACTGGCTCATAGCTGCCGAGATTATCTCAGTTTGTGTGGCATGAAGTGACTAGGAGTATTTCTATTCCCCTGGACGGGATACTAGTCCATTGCAGGTCACTCCTCCACAGTTTGTTACATTTCTGGGCTAACAATTCGCCGGTACCCATTTATACTCCTGGGTGGAGAGAGACACTGTGAGAGTTAGATGTCTTGCCTAAGAACACAACACAGTGTCCCCGGCCAGGGCTCGAACCTGGACTGCTCTATCTGGGGACGAGCGCACTAACCATGAGGCCACCGTGCCTCCGAAACTTACTTTCTGAAAAAGTCAAAGAATTCATTTCAGCCAGTTTTCAAGTCTCTCAATGTTATTGTGAGTTTTTATTGTGAGTTTTTAAACAAGCTGTCCACTTGGGAGATTGATTGCATCGCTTTTCCCATGGTTTTCCTTAGAAGTTGTGGGAAACTTGATATGGGGGAAAATACGGAATGCTTGTGTGATCAACTGTAATAATTGCGTTTCATAATCCATGGAAAAGCATTCTTTGGTTAGCAAATAATGGATTTAAATTCCCACAGCTCCAGACTGTGCGACCCACAGTCAGATCTGAAATCTCTGAAGCAAAATCTCAATTGTCAATTTTCAAAAGGTTATACTAAATAATACCTTCAACTTAATGTACAATGTAAGGGTCCCCTTTCTGGTGTTAGTATCGATATTACACTCAGCTGACTTTACTTTTAAACCATTCAAATTTGCATCCAACATTTTGGTGAAAGGTCGACACTGAAATTTCAAAATGTCTCAAATGTCTCTTATTTTTATTTCTAATGACAAAAAAATGTTTTTGTCCCACCAGACTGGCTTTTTGTCAGGTCAAAACTTGTCCCTGGCCTCAGACAAATAACCTGCTTATACATGTGGACAAAAACTATTTGCAGGGTTGTTTGTTATGTACAGTGTGTGACCTGCATAACACCTTACTGAGGCCTGATAACATTGAAATCCTGTAGTTTGATTCAGTTGATGGACATCCAGCACTGACATTAAATATTCAGCATGCTTAGTTGTCACTGATTAAGACTGGTCTAGTCACCAGCAATTTTTTTGTGGATATTTTTATGTGACAATTATTATTGATCCTGTAGAGGAGGAAATTAGCCAATTTTAATGTGATAAATATTTTTCCCGAAAAGCTGCTGTGCTAGCTTTTATGTAATAAATTAAAGCTGTTACAAGCAAAAAATTACTTGTGTAGACCATTTGTGACATAAAATGTGGCAAATATGTTTGTTAGGACCATATTATTATAAGCACCTTTGCCTTGTTTCTGTGTATCTGAGTCTGCTGTTCAAGAAAAGACATTGCTAAACAGACACTACACTTTGAACTATTGACAAAGATCGGCTGTTACCATGAGACTACACGATTAAATACACCTGCATATTTGTCACATAAAAATTGTCACAAAAAAATGCTCGTTTAGACCAGGCTTATTACTTCTCATAGTATTCCATTCACCCATGTAATCCTTCAACATGACCATACATTGTACAATCCAAATCAGTTTATTTAAATCAGGTTCACACTCTTGCAGTTAATATTCCATGGTTCCTGTGAAATAATTTTTGTTACAGAAAGAGACATTACACACTGTATGACCTTTCATTAATTAGCAGTTTTGTTTTGTTACTGTTTAGAACTGGTTTTGCCAAAGCAGATGATCACAATGTCTAAAGCTGCAACCAGCGCTAGCAGCAGTTCAGAGGATGATGGCAATGACGGCTGCAATCGTCAAGGTATTAATGATTTGGCTGGAAGGTTTTCTCGTACAGATTACATTTTGTTAGAAATTATAGACATGTAGATCAGGATTTCACTAAAGGATGCAAAAAGTAGCTGCAGAAATCTCCATAGCTAAAGCCATGATTCTCCTCATAAACACTTGCCATATGAGGATGGCCCCACATGTGGCATGTCCTGTGCATTCCCAGGCAGACCCTAGAGGCATAGCCTGTCTCTAACTGATTGCTAAGCTGTTTTAGCAGTTCAAAAATTAGCTTAATGGGGACAAATGAGAACACTGTGTCCAGCCTCTCTGCTTTCAGCCAGCATGACCCCAAAGCAATCAACTGCATCACATCAGTCCTTGGGTACTGTTCCACCATTTTCCAGTGCAGGAGTGGAACTGCATCAAAAAACTGCCTCCATTTCAAGACCTGTTTTTATCAGGGTGTGGGGGAACTTAAGATATAAAAACAACCCATGATAATTCTGCAGATAGGGGCATTCATGAAACACGCAGTGGAAAAATGGAAATATCAAAGGGGTAAGAATTACACATTTCAAGACCTATTTTTATCAGAGGGTGGGGGAACTTTAGATATAAATGACCCTTTATAATTCTGAAGATAGGGGCATTCATGAAACACCCACTGGAAGTATAGAAATTTCAGTGGGATAAGAAACAAAGAAACCCAATCCAAGACCCATTAATATTAATGGTATTTTGTAGAACCATTAGATTGCAATTTTGAAACCAGTGCAAGGCAGCTTTCATCTGAATACAGATGTATGTCGATTACTTTTATTTATAAGTACTTCTAAAGGGCTAAATGTTGATTATTCATGAGGATCTATATTAAATTTTGTTGTACCAGGAAATCTTGAAATCTATACCAATGTATGCATAACCTAGGCCACCCATTATATTTCATTCTGGTGTTATTACCACTTTGATATGTATTGGTTAACTGGAAGCTTCTTCTCTTTCTTATATAGTTGCTTTTAAAGAAGGCAAACCTAGTGACCGTGAACTAAATGAGCTGGCAGGAAAGATTGGTACCAAGTGGAATAATCTGGGACTTCAACTTGGCATTTCTCAAAATGTACTGGACGAAATAAAGACTAATGAAGAAGATAGACCATATCGGATGTTACTTCGTTGGAGAGATACAACATCTTTGAATGCACTTTATCGTGACCTCTACAATGCGTTGTGTTCTGACAGAGTTGGACTTGATAACGTGGCCAAAGAATTTTGTTGTAAGGAAACCACTTGATGCATTTTGTTAGGGGACTACTTACAGTAAAATCAGGACTATCACTGATTTTGAAGTAGGCGTGGAAATGAAAAAATAAATAAATAAATAAATAAATAAATAAATAATAAAATAAAATAAAATAAAGTAGCGGGGGATATGGTCTCTTTATGATCTACAGGACATTATTTCAAACCTGGTACATTTGGCAGAATAATTTTCACTTATTCTTATTCTTATTCTTATTATTTACTATTGTACTAGATTTTGTCATGTCTTTAATGTTTAGTTTTCTATCAGAGTAGCTGTGTTTCGGTAGCGGGGGGATATCCTCGGTCCCAAACCATAGTGACAACCCTGATTTTCATGTATATTTCCTTTCCTCCTTTCTCCTCTATAGCAATTTGTGGACAGTGTATTAAATTCAAATGTGCAACAAGGATTTATCCAGTTGTCTTCAAGTTTTGTGCTGCAAATCAACAGTCTCACAATTTTCTGCAAATAATGAAATTGTTTTTTTAGACATTTCTTTCAAAGAAATTTGACCAAATACCCTCGGACTGCTGTGGTGTTAATAAACGTACAACCTGTTTCTTTCTTTTTGCAGATGTGTCTGCAGAAGGGCCAAGTCCAGCCAAGTGCATCAAACTTGAAGGTATTTTTATTACGTAATACAAAATTAAATGTGCCTGACTGGTGAAGACTTCATCATTCATATTTACGTTGCAGGTCAAAATGAAAGTCAGGTTTAATGATTTTAATCTAGTTTGATTCTCAATTTCCCTTGTCTTCTAATCCGAATTATTCATGATCTATAATAATTAGAGTTAAGAGACAAAGGAAGTTCATTTTAACCTGCAACAGATACATTTGATCTAATAGAGTGTGTTCATTGTCACGCAGTAAAAAACAAAATCAAAAACCATTCCGTGGATAAAGTCAAGAAATTGTGATAATAAAGATGATAAATAAAGAAGACAGTTTTCCAAGTTTAAAGTGTGTGCGTTGTCTCAATGTTGAGATATTCATCGAAGTGTTCCACGCAAAATTAACATGCCATTAGGGACAGCGTGTCTCCCAACCCCAAAATGCATCGGGAACGAAAGAATATCGAGATCAAAATGTATTGTGGGCCAAAATATAATCAGACAGTGGGAGCCTGGTCTCTAACACTTGAAACGCCTGGTTAATTTCAGCTTCAAAATGCAGATAGCGACCACCAGCTAGCAGTCCACATTTTCTCGCAATATTTCTGAAAGGAAACATGAATTATCCCTCGAATGTCTCAGTCACAGAAATTTTTGCTCATCAGATCAGTTGTGCACCATGGTATTTATTATCTTGCAATTCATTGACCTATTTGTTACTAGTAAACAAACCTTAGCTTGTGTTGTCTATGTAGAAATTATATGTAGTTTCTTTAATTTGCTTAACAATAATCATAACGGCTTGTAGTGTATTAAATGCAGTAATACAGAATTTCATACCGTAATCCCATTATAATTCC
>Ga0126339_10003767_pt1 | contig 11096 bp, 5 predicted proteins | sample OrbTmetagenome_2_FD_92532 | JGI IMG/M metagenome (GOLD analysis project Ga0126339, IMG submission 92532) | Coral microbial communities from Petempiche,Puerto Morelos, Mexico - Orbicella T R C metagenome | ecosystem: Host-associated > Invertebrates > Cnidaria > Coral | place: Petempiche,Puerto...
CTACATTCATCTAAAAGCTACAGATGTAACTTTTTAAATAGCCAATACATATACCCCCTTGAAAACATTATACTCCCTCATTATTTCAAGGTTTTTCTTATCAGCTTTGAGTTAATTAAAAGAGGTGGACGGTGTATATTAGTTATTCATCATGTTCTTAATTTTAGGTGCGTCCGAAGCTTATTTTGAAAAATAATCCCACTTCTGAAGATTGCACTTTTTTTTGTTACTAAGGTGTTGCCATCGGTGATGATGAAACTTGGCATACACTTAGTATACACTGCTGGCTGATCTATGACACACGGCGAATCCACCTCTCCCACAACTGCTTCTTCTTATTGTACTTAAACGAACCACTGTTGTCATTTTGATAAATACGTTTCTCTCCTTCATCAAATCCAGCGCTTAGCATGGAGTCGTGTCGATGGACTTAGTAGTCATAGGTGTTTAAACACATGTATTTAGAACAAAGGGGAACTTGCAAAGTATTCCGTTTATTCAAGAACTTCACTTCAAGACTACCTCTCCCTAGCGGACAGGGCCTACACAAGCAGGTTTGATTTTTAACGTAATATCAAAACCGAGCGTGTTTTATTGTAATGTCAGAACCGAAATTGAACTTTGAGAGAAAACGAGGCGACCGTTTCACATTCACATAAGCTTCGTTACGTGCTAAATCTTGTAAAAATCCCTTCTGTTCAAGTTCGGAATCCGCTTTTATATTCAGTTTAATTCATGATTGTTCCTTCTGCGTTTATTTTTCGTTTTTTCTGTTCCCGTCGTTTACTGGACTTTAATTTTAGGCATTTTTCACTTTGAAGGAGATTTTCAAATTGGACCATCGTAGGTGCAGTCGCGTCTCATGATATAGTTTATTTTTGTTGACCCTATCTAACATGTTCAATCTGACTTTTTAACAGTCTTTCTTTAAATGAATCGATGTAGAAATTGAACCAGTTATTGTAAATAGGTTCAAGTCTGCTATTAATGTATTTTAAAGGCAGTCGAATATCCATAAAAAAGATAAACAGAAAAATTCGAAATTATATTGATAAAACTTGAATTTTTACTTGCCATAACAAAGCTAATACCCATCCGGTCCACCTATGGAGTATGGCAAGAGGCAATCACGATTTCAAGTAAATCGCATTTCAAACCATAGTTTCTGTGAAATAATAATAGATGGACCGACAGATGTACAATATTTTGACGAGATTGCTTTAAAACAGCGAGAGTTTTTTCTAAGATCATTCCCATCGTAGTTTTCGGGTACTCTTCATTGAACAAGGAGCAGACAGAAAATCAAGTTAGAGCTACAAATGGAAAACAAAAGCTTTCTGTTTTGAAAAAACTTCCTCCAGTCAGTGATTTTGAAGATTATTTCGTTTAAAGTTCCGCAAATACGGAAAAGTTTGACGCAACTACCAGTTATCAGTTCAGTGTTTTGACTTAAGGATTGTTAATTCGCGAGGAAGATTTGTCTGGAATTGGCCGGAATGAAAATTGCCACTAAGGGTCACTAAGAAGTTCTTTGAACTAAACAAGTATCGTAATATTGACATATGAATAGTTTTCTTCATCAAGTGCACTATGCGTTTTATTGCTGTGAGCATCTGTTTTTAAAAAGTAATTGAATCTAGTAAGAAAGGTTTTGTAAGGCGGCATGGCGTGTCTCTGAACAATCATGAATTGACTTCGACAAACGCCCAACGCTGGGTGTTAAGTTAAGTCTAATCATGAATGAAAAATGTGTCCTGAAACTAAAATGAATTCATTACGCTATGTTTGATTTGACTCTTCTCTTTTAACGGAGACAGTAGAGTCGCCCAGTTTCAGTTCATGTTCTCCTAGGAATGCCATCGATTCTAATGCAGAAGCTATCACATTCAAAGCGCATGACGACTTTCAAAGAAATCTTGTCAAGTCCGCTCTCTCAGCCGCGGGATTTAGAGAAATATCTGATAATAGCTCAGACTACGATACATTCCTACCATGTCCGCTGGGAACATTTTCCAATTCTTCCTCTCGAGGAGCTGATGGATGCAAAGAATGCCCGCCAGGTATGTTAGATCATTCTTATAGTCTGTAAAGCCTGCAAGTTTTCTTTGCACTGCTCTACTCCAAGGAAGCTCCATGGCAGGCTTGTGTTTCTTTCCGAATAAAGTACTGCGTAATAATAATAATAAAAAAAACTACTAAAAACTTTGCAACACCGATGATCTCGTTTTCCAAAGGTCAAAATCATTCTGTCTGCATGAGGCACAAGGAATCGGGACGAAATGTTTACGGGTGGATACTGATACGTGGAATACTTCATAAATATCAAGCATCTTATACTCCTATTTTTGGACTTAGGTTGAACTTTCTTCATTTTTTGTCAGTTGAGCCTGAAAAGTTCTTAAGTCATTCTTTATGTTCAAACATGTCCCTAAACTATCTTGGTAAAACCGAGATCTTTACGATTCTTCTTGAACTGCTCTAGTTAAATTGTTGTGCTTCCTTTTTCAGGCGGCTTTTACTCTGACAGTCATGTAAGCACAAGCTGTAAGAAATGTCCGACTGGCTCATTTGTTCCGTTTGATAAAACACCAGGAAAACTACCACATGTTTGCAAGTCGTGTCCTGAGGGTAAGCAACCGACTATAAACCGCATTATTATCATTGCGCTTTTATCAGGCCTTTAACAACTGAAAAACCATCATTCCAGTCAGATAGATCAATGTTATCGGTACATACTGACATTCATTACAACGCGATGCCCCATCATATAAAATTAGTGAACAGGGGAAAAGGGTATAGCAATTCATTTAACCAGGACACACGTTGACAGTTAACTTTTCTAATTTTATCTGACACAAAGAGAAGAACATTGAACAAGAAACATAGCTTGCGTCGAGAGCTTCCATTTCCATCGCTATCCAGCTGCAAATAAGGAGCAAAATTCTCCGAAAAATGCCAGCGTGAACCAAGGAACGTTTGAGCTGCAAATGTCGCGATGACCGCTCAATATCATGATCATATTATGTACAGGCTAAATTGTAGTATCGAGCAAACATTTTAAGCTATTTATCATTATTTAGCTTGTCGACTTACTCATTCCCCATACCAAGATTAACGCGCTTTGTTTTCTTTTTGCGTCCTAAACAGGAAAAAACACTGATTACTTCGCTTAATATCGCGCTTGTAAATGCTTGAAAGGATTTTATCGACTCCATTTGTTCGAGAAATGTTACAAATGTGAAAATGGTGGACTGGAATGCAAGAGTGAGTCTGCTTCTTTGAAGCCTGGTTATTGGTGGAAATGGCGCAACGAGACGTACAAAGATAGATACAAAGATTTTATTAAAAATCTTTTGGCGAATCAACCATCGTCGGATGCCTACCTGGTACAGTTCCCTTATCCAATACCTGAGGCTCATAAATGTCTCAGAGGGGAATCTTGCAAATGTGGTTTGAATTGAAAAGGGGTACGAACGACCCCTCTGTGGAGTTGCAGTTTAAACTACTATAAGCAAATGCAGACATACAAGCGATGTCCGTCAAAGAAGTGGACTGTCGGACAGTTGTCGATTATCCTTGTTGTGCTAGCGATTATCATGGTGACTTTGGTGTGGATGGACTCGAGAAGTCTCTCTAATATATATAGACATCAGTGGTTCTATCGAAACTTAAGATCGTAATTGTTTTTTTATCAAGTCACTAGTGGTTTATTGCAAGCGTTTTCCTACATAAAATGACCAGACTCCCTGGAGGCCATCGCCAAGTATTCTGAAATACTCTAACTGAACATTCTTCAGATTACACCCCTTCATTGTCTTTTCCCGGGATCACACGTTGATGCGTTTGGAAGCCTGTTTGCGACGATGGCTATAAACGTCACTGCTATTGGCCTTTTTGGCATTGGCTATAGTGTACGTATAAAGATTATCAACAGGAAAAATCTGGAGGACAAGAAAAAGTCAAGAAAGATTTCAGAGACAAAAGAACTTGTGTACAGGAATTTGTTTTTAGTCCTGTATGTGGCGTATCTGAACATCTTTTCGAAGACAGGTGTTGTTATGCCACTTGCTTGCCACAAGCTTTAACGAGATGAAAAGGACGAGCTATGCAACGAGTATTTGAAAGCAGATTACAGTATACAGTGCCAAGGACCAAAGTATCACTACTTTCTTATGGGAGCGTACATTTCTATTGCATATATTGTGGCCCTACCTGCAGCCTCTTTTATCGCTCTTTGGAGACAACAAAAATTGATATTAGCTGCCGGCGACGCCAAGCGGATAACACAGCATCCTGGAGGTAGCATGGAAATGATCACAGGAATGTGTTTTCTTCAAATTTTGAAAACTATAAACCTCGCTCATGGTATTGGGAATGGGTTGAGATGTCTCGAAATGTAATCCTTACATCTGGTCTATCCTTGTGGGACAAGAGAGCAGGTCCTACATCGGCTTGGCATTGGTTATCGCCAGAATGTATGGAATACTTTTCTGCTGGATTCGTCCAATACAAGAAGAGTTCGACAACAAGCTGATGTCAGCTTCCCTTGTCGTTACAGCTTTTAACTTTTAATAGTCTTCGGATTCATATGGTATGCATGCCTAATCGTGAAATTTTGCCGGTGCAATTCGGCGACATTTCAGACGAGTCTGTTCGAGCCATGCATGGTTGAAGCCGATCCTCGCCCGCATTTGTTGCTAAGTATACCTCCAAATATCATGCATGCAAATACTAACGCCACGTTCTAGAGATCTAGATGGCATTGATCTCTTCAGGCGTATTGTTTTTCACTTGCGCACTGTCTTGAGAGCTTGCAGTTGGCGAGTCCAAACTTGGCACAGATGGAGTCGTGATATGCACCCGATGGAAAATGGTAAGAAAGATTAGAAGTAAGATAAGAAATCTATAATCAAATGTTTCGATGTTGTCAGCTTATGTTCGACTTATTGTTATTGTGGTAGACACCAGATTGAGTAGTCTGAATTGGAGCCCTGGCCGGGGTCATTGGGCTGTGCTCCTAGGCACCTTACTCCAGCTTACATGGCCTTTCTTCACTGAGGTATATAAGTGGGCATCTTCGAATTAAGTGCTTGGTGGTGGTGGTCGTTTGAGGGGGGAGGAGGGGAGGGCGACGGTAAACCCTGCAGGGGATTATCATTCCATTCACGGACAGGTAGATAGATTACTAGTCGCTTAATGCTGAGATAACTGGGATACTCTCTGGCGATAAGCGCGAATGTTTTACCATTTTGCTGAGCTTCGACTGAAACATTTCTGAACTGATTACTATCCATACTTCTAAACTTACCTCGAACGGTAAAGGAACTACCGGTAAGTGTGTGAATACAAAGACTTTTTACAAAGGAATTTCTTGTTATTGATCATTTGCTTTTTAGTCCAGTACTCAGTGAACCCATATCGCTACGTCAAGGAATGGCGAAAAAATCCTCATTGGTCTTTTTCTTGCTGTCTGGCTTTGCTTCTCCCTCTCAACGATTTGGAAGGAGAAATTTTTGGTCTGGCTGAAACTGATGCACTTAAAAGTCAGCTACAAACAGGAGAAACAGAAATGCCCACCATATTTTCTGCCGTGAAGGAGAGTGGCGCTGTTAATGTTACTCTTGAGAAAAGATATGATGGAACTATCGTTAAAGGAGCTGCAAATTGCAAAGACTCCGAGCACAATAAAGCAAAGTGCCACAAAGAGACTCAAACGGTAGTGCCTCTCATCACTGCTGGTGCCATAATTCACAAGAAAGAAAAGGATACATACTTTTAATTCCAGTGAGTATTAGCCCGCGTAGCAGGGGTATAAAGGGTAGGGGGTGGGGGAGGAGGAAGGGAATTCGGGAAAAAAAAAACGGAGGAGTGGGTGGCGGAAGGGGTTAGGGTTAGGGTTAGGGTCAGGGTATTCTCTTCCTCCTCCCCCACCCCTCCCCTTTATATGCCTGCTACGCAGGCTAAGTGAGTATAAATACTCCATAGGGTTAAAAAGGGCAAACAAGATGCCAAGCATGTGTTTGAACAAGAGAATATCAAGGAGCTTACCTCGGCTTGATTTTCTCCTGATTTAAAACATTACTGTTCTTGGGACAATTCATTTGCCGATACGCCTTGACCGCGGATCTGTTTCGGTGAAACAGATATTGACTGCTGTGAAATAAAGAGGTCTATGAACTAGGTAAGAAAAAAAAAAAATCAAACTTTAACTTGTAATTGCAAATTGTAAACTCAGCTCTGTAATGAACATTTTATTTTGAAATGACAAGAGAGGGTATCCACGATCGGAAGTATTTCAATTGATACCCTGTTAACGTCACCATCTTAACGTCGTTCAGATAATCTTTTTCAGCTTGGGCCTTATTTTGTTCATCTGTTGAATTTTTTAGTTGATCAACTCGTTGTTTTAGTAGCACTCATGCCGCAATCATGATGCCATACCACACCACGATGACGTCCTTTCACGCCATAATGACGTCATATATTTGAAAACATCTGCCACCTTGGATTTCCCAGTTTCAACACGATATGCATTTAAACATATGCAGTGTCAGAAACGAGCTAAGTAGCTTGCTTTTAGGCAGGTCAGCAGATAAACCGACGTTTGACGACAAAATCAGTCAACCCTTCCCATCTAAACAAGTCTTAACTCTGGGGCATAGAAGGAAAAAAAGGTTTCGAAAATTGCGAAAGATTTTTGTATTGGAATGATAAAACACTTAGTAATTGTTGATGCCTTCCTTGCTCTGGTTGAGTTTTTCAGCGTTTTAATAAAATTTTCCGTTGCACTCGTTCACGCAGCAGCTATTAACTGTATATGATTCATTGCGGAGTTATTATTTTTGTGCTAATTTTGGATCAACTGCTAAGGCGATTTCCCCATGTCGAAAATAAGATGGTGAATTTTTCTTTGTCTTCATTTTGCGTCTCTGAAACAACAGGTAGATGTGTAATGTTGGTATCCGGTGCTAACAGCCGCTCAATGTTTTTTTATGTCTGCATGCAGGTTTCAGACCATTGATGAAAAGCTAATTCAAGATAGCAAGGAGTCTTCAAACAGTAAAGTAGTATATGACAAATCAAATGCGAAGCCATGATAAAGAAAATTGTGAGCTGATCTTCACGGGACAGTCTATTGCAAGGCATTTCAGTTCAAGTCAGTTAGCTACAAAGTGTCGCTTTGTAACATAACTGACTGGTCAGTTGGCAAACTCAGACTTTGGTTGGCTGCATAGTTGACAGGAGTCCATTGTTAAGATAGAGGGTCCATGGATTACACGGTTTTGTTGTTCCTCCATCAATAAATCATCTTTATCGATATTTTGTGTTAATTGATCAATCAGTGGGTCATACTTAAACTGTTAGATTTGTCGCTCTCAGTTTCTGTCTTCTTTAGTAATTACTGAAACTTAAACGATGAAATGTGATTTTGATAAATGTACATTTAAATTCGTATCAATTGATGACTTTGCCAGAAAGACTCGCTTTTCAGATGCTAAGCTAAGGGCGAAAAAAGACATATGCAACTTTTTTTAAAGAGAACAATGAATTGATCGATCGATTCTCAGTTTGAATTTATCGTTCCGCAAAATAGGTTTATCACTTTCTTCTGCTATGTAATGGGTAATACACTACTAAAAAGAAAAATTTGAAAGAGTGTCGTGGCTCTCTGTAAACTGAGAAATAACAGAAATGACATAATAAAAATAAATAAGAAATAACAGAAATAACATTTTGTAGGCCTGTAATAAATCAAAGTAGAAATAATAACATCTAGATAAATAATGCCGTTGCCCTTTGAATTGAAAAAGAGAGCGAAGTCACGGACATGTAGTGGTAAATATAGCCAGTAAAGCTTCCGAACCCCTGTCTGTTGTAGCTAAGCGTGGAGTAGCTTCTTTGCTTCAAGTGGTTTCATTTCGTGCGTTAGGATTAGCTGCCAGAGAATAACCAAGGAGGAATCTGAGCATGAAAAGCTCATTTGTAACATATACTGAGAAGGACACATTTCATCGAGTAAACAACACCATAGTTAATTTTGCTGCAACAAGACTTGATATAAATACAGTTTGTTCCAAGTAGTTAGGCAGCAAACGCTCTACTCTGATAACTTCAACTCCGCAGTTTTAATGTCATCAAAAACAATGTCCATTCTGTGAAACGTATCCACTATAAGGGCATAAGCCTAAACCCTGAAACAACAAATGCAAATATTTTAACGCACATTTCTAACAACATTTTTTAAGCTTGCCCTGTAATGAATCAAATCAAACATTTCAAATGGACCGTCAGCTGAGACAAAAAAAGTAGTCTGAATTTCAGCCGTCTCTTCCCTTTACCCCGAGGGGGCGCGGGAGAGAGACGTCTGAATTCCGAGCGTTATAATGTCGTCCGGTGACGTAACGTACTATTTTGGATATGGTAGGCAGTTTTTGTTTGATTATTCCCTTCCCCGAATTCTTGTCCTCCTCCCCCACCCCCTCCCCTTTATACGCCTGCTACGCAGGCTATATTCAAGGTGAGAATTTAATAATTGCCATCATGGCTAATTTTCGCTACGTTTCGTGACTATTGGCACTATTTAGTGTTATCAAAATTTACTAAGAAAACTACCGTTAACCTCTTCGAGACTAAATAAATTGCGATGATTGTAGTAAGGTCTTACAGGATCTAACCCTGCTACAACTACGCACTCTTTCGCGAATTCTGCCTGCGAGAACGTCCTGGACGAATGGAGGGTCAAAGACACTGGGTACAAGAAGAGCGCGCAAAGCATGCTACATCTTGGTCACCGACATCTTTCCATGTTTTCCTCGAGACGCAAGGGAATAGTTCGGTGGTCGTTGTTCGAGTTTTCTGCCCTTTAGACGTGTTATAGTTGCCGTGATTGTCAGTAGTCTGCTTCGGCAGCGACTTGGTAACAATTTCGCCGCACAAGAAGAAGGAAAATCACAATTCTAATCAGAACAATCCAGGGAAATTCGCCAAGCAGCCCTGTACGTATGTAAAGATTTAATTGCAAAACTCCTTATAAATATAAGGTTAATTAATCCACAGTTCAGTTTTATATGACAGTGGTTAACTAGTGATTTTATCCTGCCACCCTTAACAACTGACGTGTTGCCAGTTATCATCCCGAAGTATCTGCAACGTTTTAGCATCCATGCGTGTTGGATAATATAATTCTACGTGAGAAGTTTACAATCAGCATATTAAAGCTTAAATGATCTTTCATTATCGGTTTTCGTGTAAACGCGTTTGATCATTTTTCATCCGGAATTTTCATACAAGGCTTAGATTTTTCTGTTGCAAGCCCATGGCAGTTAAGTTGTGTGATCAACCACCAATTGTTAATGATTATGTAAGATTGAGCTAAAGTAAGTATAAGCTATAAATAAACTGTAAACCTCAGACGCATAATTTAGGGTGTGTTTTGTGTTGAATGTGGGTGTTTCAAAAGCATGATGTTGTATGCTCAGAGTGTGGCTATATTTGATGAAATGACATGGTCTACTGATGACCTACATGTAGATGTCCATGTACTTCGGTGCACGTAGAACTTTGACAACCTTTTATTTTTGACATTGCATTTACATGGAATTATGCTCCTGGGGAGATACTGATTTGCAGTCATTTCTACACCGCATTCTTCATCACTCTAGTAAAGGCAAGATCTCCTAACACCAAATTTACTGATACTATACTGAGTTTCAAATAACTTCCTTATGTCCAGTCACCGCAGTAACTGGTGGAATTATATTTCCTGTAAATGCCCTTGGGGATACAGTAAGTTTTTGTTTTGCTTGCAAACAACCTGTTCGTCAGTATCATATGTACTTTAACTCGTCAGGGAGCCAGCAGTGTATTGTAACTATAAGCTGCGACAGTGGATGGACTGGTATACCTGATGTCCGTTATGATGAGGCAGGATCTTCAGGAGAGGGTGGAGGTGGGGGTGATGATGATGAGGATGACATATCCTTTCTTGGGCTATTTTGGGTAAGTTACATGGTACATCTTTACTATCATTAAGTTGCCAGTAATCGGTACGGTATCAACTTGACTTCATGTAGTATTATGAAGTTATGTTTTCTTTAGGAGTTATCATTGACGCTTTGACAAGTTCTTTTGGGATTATGATTTGTACAAAGTGAGTTAGTACAAAAAGTAATTTCAAGCTTGTTTCAAGTTTCAAGTTGTTTTAATTTAAAAAAAAAAAAAGTTAGGATTTGCCGAGTTCATCAAGCATTCAGTGAAACCATTTTGTCTTTGGTTGTGTTAACCAGATGTACTTGTGTTCACTTATTCTTTACAGGATTCAGAAATAGCTTTGGAGAAAGATGAAGCAGTTTCATCGAAGTCGGTACTGTACAACTTCCACCTTAAAAGCGGTGAACATGACGTAGCAGAATGGATGGCTGTATTCCAAAATGAAAAGCTCTACGTAGAGGTGCCACAAGGAGACATTCCCCCTGGAGCCAAAGAATGGTATTTAAAAGTCTTTGTGTGCGTGTTGCACAGTTCTGGATGACTCTGCAAGATACAATTTATAGCTGTCTCATAATAATAGTATTGTTAATCTGTAACTTTCAACATTTGAACATCATTTTGTTAAATGAAAGTTACTCTTTTCCTGCAGCCTTATTTCACTACTTGAGTATGCAGAGGAGCACTTGGATTGCACCCATGTATTTGTTGGTCTACTAAAGGATAGAAAAGACAGAGGTGAGGGGAATATACTTCATTCAGTTGTGAATAACAAATTTAATGCTGATCTGTTCCCATAGTTTCAGAGCCATCTGGCCCTTTTAAGCCTGTAATTATTGTATAGTATAGTCTGAACTCCTGACCAAATGATGAGCCTGGGAACTTAGGAGGCAGAATACCAGCCATTAGCAGAGCACGCAAGTATGCATAGCAACCCTGAGAGTGGCAACCAGCAGGTACTGTCACACTGACAAAATCAGTGGTAATACTTACAGTGTACTATAACAATGGTAAGGGGGGGGGGGGGGGGAAAAAAAGGAAAAAAAACCCCAAAAAGCAAGAAAACACGGGGGGAAAAGTGGGGAGATCACATTTTCTGCGAGGGAAAA
>Ga0126339_10003768_pt1 | contig 11095 bp, 5 predicted proteins | sample OrbTmetagenome_2_FD_92532 | JGI IMG/M metagenome (GOLD analysis project Ga0126339, IMG submission 92532) | Coral microbial communities from Petempiche,Puerto Morelos, Mexico - Orbicella T R C metagenome | ecosystem: Host-associated > Invertebrates > Cnidaria > Coral | place: Petempiche,Puerto...
TCATGGGTTCGACTCCTGTCGGGGACTCAGAATTTTTCTTTGTCCCACGCTCGTGTCATGTTGATTAATTCACCTTCACATTTCATTACCGAGCTTAAAATTCACCATCTTTATTAACTTATCATGATCGGAAACATCCGTGAGGTCTTCGGACACTCTTTAGAGAATCTTCGGAAATCTTCGGAAAATGGTGCGCAAATTTTCGGAAAATCGTCGAAAACGTCATTATTTAGTATGTTTATCTAAGTTTAAGTATTCACGAATGTTTACTTTTCCTTTACATTAGGGTTTTAATATTAATTTAGTCTGCAGTGAATTATAATTTACTGACTCTGTTAAATGGCTCTATCTGTCATTTCTGGCCCCCAAAATACGTGCAAAACACTGGATTTGAATAATTTTCGAGCATGTACTCAACTAACACAGTTGTCTTCACCTCTAATTTACTTTATTGCCTTCATTTAAATTGCTACAGGGATTCCTAAAAGAAAATCATTTTCGAGGTTTCAAGATATGGTGCATAAGCACAGGGTGGTTTCAGCCAAAAGACCATACACATCTGCACACGCTTTCCCGGTGTTGTTGCTCTCTGTGTAGCTCTTTAAATCCTCTTCATACCACAGGCGCAGCTCGCTGTTGGCGAAGATACAGTGAGGCTTCTTGGGAGCACAGAACACGAGAGCAGACGAAGACGAAGTGTAACCTGCCAGAGTGTACCATCCAGTCTTGCTGTTGACTGTTGAGCAACTGGAGCCAGGATTCTGTTCTGCTCGTCAGTTAGCACGACATTAATGTCAACATGATTTGGAATACATCCCCAGTAGCTAAAGCTTTTTGTTACACGATACCGTTCCCGAGCGGTGCACGAGCATGAACTGGCTACCGAAAACATTCCGATTGTAGGAAAAACGACCGTACTGGTTCACTTGAGCTCCGAAGCAAACTGGAGACTTATTGAGCTTCACCCAGCGAGGACAGGTATTTGCTGAAGCTTCGTCTAACAACAGCGCGGTGGCCATCATGGAGATGAAAAGGAACTTGAACGACATGATCACGGTCGATCAATTGATTTGGATCTGAGACAAAAGGAAAATTGTAAGGCAGAGACAAACTATAAAGCGAAGTAAATTTAACTGTTATTTATCTTGATTCACTAATATTTTGCGAACAATTGAATGTCATTAGCGGCCCGTGAATCTGTCGAATCTCTTACCTTTTTGTTAGCAACTGAGGAAAAACACCAACTGGTCGATTGTGGATTTGAAGGTTACAGGTCGAATTGCTTCTCGTCTGTAAGCGGTAGACAGAAATGAGAAAATGAGATGTGAATGGATGATTTTTATCCAACATTGCATCAGTAATAACCAACTCGAATTTTCTAGTTGGTATAAAAATGACATACTGTATCACAAGTTGCTAAATTTACCATAACATGACAATCTCTTTATTTGAGACAATTAACAAAGTAAACAGAAACAAGCCACAACGACTGGCTTCAATTCAACTGACTTCCCCTTACTTTGACGAAGGTTCGATTATGCACCCCTGCTGCCTTGACAGTTTTTCATAATCAGAAAGAAAGACATAGGACAGTTTTCCTTCAGCTATATATATATGATTTTCGGTTTAGGGCAGCCACATTACAAAATCAAATGTTTTTGGAATAACAATTTCATTCTCTTAAGACAATGCGACTGACATCGAAAGCTTACGAAAGTTTATTTCGCCTAACAGAATTTACATACTGTGGATCATCTGTAACTGCTACTGAAAGATCTTAATAAACAATTTGCTGTTGTATTAAAATATCTGCTTCTGTCAGATTCTGAGATTCATGAGACTTATGACAGGTAGCCCAAGCACAGAACAGATATAAAACTATTCCCCCAGATTTTATGTTTTTCTTTTTCATGATATTCAGAATTCGCGCAAAAATGGAAAAACTCAGTTAAATTATCGAGGGATAATTGAGACTCGGGAAGATTTATGCAAGTAAAACCATTTTCCTTTTCTGTCACCAGTCACTAACGTCTGAATTTAAAACCTTCGTTAATTAACAAGCAATGGTAACTGTTAAATAATCTAAATGCTTAAACGAAACAGATCATTTCAGGCATAACTAGCTCATCCGAAATTTTATTGAGATGCTGCGGGCCAACAGAACGCGAACTAAAATAGATCATGCGCCAAATACTTCATTAGATCTGCAGTATATAAAGCACTGGTGTTAACCAGTACATTGCCGATACTGGGTGCTTAACATTTGTCAGAATAAACCGGTTGTAATGACCGTTGAATATTGTAACGGTTTTTTTTCCAAATCAGCAAAGAAACTGAACAAGATAGAGCTTGCCATTTGCAATTTGATATATCGTAATTGTTTTCAGCTGATGAGAGACTGCAAACGGGAAAATCTAGGATGTGGTGGGGAAATTTCCGCCGTACCTTTCCGAACTAAAAAAAGAGGGGTAGCTCTGTAGGTAGCCTAGAATTTCTGAACGGATTCTGTTGCATTTAACTTTCATCCAAAATTTTCGAATATTTTGGCTAAATGGTATGCACCCAATCCAATCTGACAGGTTCGTGGGAAGCTTGGAGTTGCAGCTACACTAGATTGTCGGAGTCGGAACCAGAAGCGTAAGATTAAACCATACAATCACAATGCTCGATTCCGGGCCTTGTGATTAGTTTATTCTTCCGCTTCTGCTTCCGACTCCGACAATCTAGTTTTCACTAGATCATTAGCGACGGAGTCGTAAACGGAGTCGTAAGAAATGGAAATGTTCTGATTCTTCCGGCTTCGATGCCGTCGAGCTTATGACTCCGCTTACGACTCCGATTTTCCGTTTTCATTAGGTCGTAAGCTCTCTTACGACTCCGACTACGACTCCGACTCCGTCGCTAGTGAAAACCAGCCTTTACCCTAGATGGCGCGTTTCGCCCGGGGATAAGTGGCAGCACGTAAAACGAGGGAAATACCAGAGGAAAAGAGTGTAGAATGAGCCAAATTTCTGAATTGAAATTGACTTTTCTATGGAATCTTTCAGGAAAGCGTACTCATAAATTATTTGGCTTTTTGTTTAGGAAAAACCAACAACAAAAAATAACAACAACAGCAACAACAACAAACAGAAGTCGATTTATTTAGTTATTTAGTTCTTCCGCTATTGTGCGCTTCCTATTACGTTATTATACTAAAACAGTTATTCGCCACAGGCTCAAGGAATATTGTTAAATATTTGCTTCGCCTTCTCGGTGTATCTCACATACCTCAAAATCCCGAACGTAGCGGCCCCCGAAAGTAGCGATCCTATAGATTCGCGTGTGTATATTTTAGTGTTTAGCCTTATATAAACACTAGAGGGGGTTGGGCGAATTCTCGAAAGTTATGCAAACCCTCGACTGCGTTTTGGGTGTGCATAAATGTCTCGAATTGTCCAATCCCTCGTCGTGTTTAGATGAGGCTATGCAAACACGGAAACAGTGCTCTATTGCTTAAATTTAGTTTTGTAATCAATAGTCAAGCGAAAATTACGAATGGTAATTTGATAATGAGCATAGAACAAAGATAACATCCTTAGTCACTCAGATGACCTGCACCTCTTTAAAACTTCTATTTTGATTTGTTCTTGTTAATATTAATCTGTACCTCTTTTGTTTTTAGGGCAAGGGGCATTGTTTGTGTTGTATACCTATTGCTTCGTTTGGCCAATCATGAAGACCCTTGTACACGGTGCAGGTCGGCCCGAGTCACCAGAGGGAGTGGAAGACAATGACAAAAGCAGAAGGAAGTAGTCGTTCGTTAATCAAGAGAGTCAGACAATGCGCCGTTCGATAGGATACTTGATTGGGTCGGGAGGGGAGGGGAAGGAACAGGGGGACTTTGCTGACATTTCAGCACAACCTAAAACTCTGACGAAAAACGTTATATTTTCGATCCAGTCAAAGCGTTTTTGATTGCTTATCGTCTTCAATTGCGATGCTGCCATCTTAGAGCATGTGCATAGTCAAAACTGTGGGCAATTTTTCTGCCTTGTTCTTACTTCTTTGCTCTTCTTTGCTCCTTTTTCGCTGCAGTTTGATCACCCTTTAATCCTCTTTCCTTTCCCTGCTTTACCATTGATTACATCAACTGCGTTAATTGATGTACAATGATTCCCAGGTCTGAGAAAAGCCGTAATTGAGCACGTGTCAAATTACGACGATTTCACTGTAATGATATCGACGTAATGTTTGATATCATGTTTGACTCGTCAACTCTACTTAAATTTGTTGGTATATCATCTGAGAGGACTCGCGCAAACTTCGACGCGCTGCATTATGGGAAAGTCGTCAAGCTCCCCCCTCCCTTGTTGGTGTATTTTGAATCTTAATAAGTTATCTTTGAACATCTTCGGTAATTTTCGGCCATTTTCGGATAATGATCGGAAACGTCCGTGAGGTCTTCAGACACCTTTTGGAGAATCTTCGGAAATCTTTGGAAAATAGTCGCAAATTTTCAGAAAATCGTCGAAAACGTCATTAATTAGTAATATGTTTATATAAGTTTATATAAGTATATGATGAATGTTTACTCTCCCTTTACATAACTGTTTTAATATCAATTTAGTCTGCCGTGAATTATGATTGATCGACTCCGCTGTGTCTGTCATTTCTGGCCGACAAAATGCGTCTAAAACACTGGATTTGAATAAGAACTAAAATATGTATTTCATTGTTTCGAGTAAGGTACTCAACTAACACAGTTGTCTTCACCTCTGAGTTACTTTATTGCCTTCATTCAAATTGCTACAACCTTTCCTAAAAAAATTATTTTCGAGGTTTCAAGATATGGTGCATGAGCACAGAGTGGTTTAAGCCAAAAGACCATACACATCTGCACACGCTTTCCCGGCGTTGTCGCTCTCTGTGGAGCCCTTTAAATCCTCTCCATACCACAGTCGCAGCTCGCTGTTGGCGAAGATACAGTGAGGCTTCTTGGGAGCACAGAACACGAGAGCAGACGAAGACGAGGTGTAACCTGCCAGATTATACCATCCATACTTGTTGACTGTTGAGGCAGCTGGAGCAAGGATTCTGTTTTGATCGTCAGTTAGGACAACACCAAGGCCAGTATTATTTGGAGTACATCCCCAGTAGCTGTAGTGGGTTTTAGACCTTTTATTACACGTTACTGTTCCCGAGCGGTGCACGAGCATGAACTGGCTCACGAAGACATTCCGATTGTAGGAAAAACGACCGTACTGGTTCCCCTGAGCTCCGAAGCAAACTGGAGACTTGTTGAGCTTCACCCAGCGAGGACAGGTATTTCCTGAGGCTTCGTCTAACAACAGCGCGGTGGTCATCATGGAGATGAAAAGGAACTTGAACGACATGATCACGGTCGATCAATTGATTTGGATCTGAGACAAAAGGAAAATTGTAAGGCAGAGGCAAACTATAAAGCGAGGTAAATTTAACTGTTACTAATCCTGATTAATATTTTGCAAACAGTTGAATGTCGTTGGCGGCCGACGAATCTGTCGAAACTCTTACCTTTTTGTCAGAAAATGAGGAAAAAACACCAACTGGTTGAATGTGGATTTGAAGGCTGAACAGATCGAATTACTTCTCGTCGGTGAGCGGTAGACGGGAATGAGAAAGTGAGATGCGAATTGATGATTTTCAAGAACATTGCATCAGTAATGACCAACTCGAATTTTCTCGTTTGTAAAATGACTACCTTGGTGTGGTGACATTACCGTTGCTAAATTTACCATGACACGACAATTTTTTCAGTTTGAGACAAAAAGTCAACAGAAAGGGGTGATAATGACTGATTCAATTCGACTGAATTTCACTTTGACGAAGGCTCCATAGTGCGCCCTTATACTCTTTTGATAATCACAGAGAGATACATATTATCTTTGGTAGCCAAATGTTTTCCGTTCACCAGTTTCATGATCAGTCTCTTACAATAATACGATTGAGACATGGAAACTCGCTCACGGAACTTCATTTGGTTCAACAGAATTTACATACTGTGGTGTTTTCTGTCACTGAAAGCTCTTAACAACTTTATTGTTACTCCTGCCGAAATATTTGCTTTTGTTAGAATCTGCTAAAAGAGGGCTTCTGGCTTGATGTTATGAGAACTGACAGGAAGCCAGAGGTTAGAACAGAACTACACTCAGGCGTTTTTTTCTTTTTCACGATGTTCAGAATTTGCGCAAATATTGCAACTGATTCAGTTAAATTATCGGGGAGAGAGAATTGAGTTTCGGGTTAACCCATGCAAGCAATAATAGAATTGTGCTTTTCTGTCACTTGTGACACTGATAGTTCGACTGAAAATAGAATTACCCTCATTAAAGTAACAGGTAGTGGTAACTATAAAAACGCTTGAATGCAGCAGATCAGTTGAGCCATAAATTCAGACATTTTTAATGCTAGGGGCAAACAGGATCACGCGCAAATACACGATCACGGCAAGACACCTTTTATACTGGGAGAAATGTACCAGCAGTGGGAAGCGCAGAGTTGCGGGCAGCGCGGACATGAAGTAACATTAAAAATATTAAGCCTTTTTTATTGACGAACAGCTGGAAACAAATATGCAAGCGTAGTTTGTCACTTAGCTTCTTTTCATGCTCTGACTTTTGTATAGATGGCTCCCGGAATGATCCCGTCATTGAAATGATATTTGTAATAATAATAATCATAATAACTGTTTATTCCCAAATCCATAAATTCCAAAATAAAGTACGTCGTCCAAGTTGGTATCCAGTGTTTGCACTGTACGCAAGCATTGACAGAGAGGCGAGGAAGAGAAAATTTAGATTTGTCGCTCTTCGACGTGCAACAAACTTTTAGGGAGGGAGGGAAGGTGGTTTTTTTTTGCCCTTGATGGCGCCCCCGCCAGGGGTGACTGATCCCGCGTGAAACGAGGTAAATACCAGAGGAAAAGAGCGGAAGAGGAGCTAAATTTCACATAGAAATCGTCTCATCTAAGGAGTCTTTCAGAAAGAAAACGTATTCTTCAATTATTTGGCTTTTGTCTACGTTTGTTTAATCAAAATAGATCAACACACAGCAGTCCATTGTTTATTTTCCGTGACTGGTGTTGTTATGTAAAAAAAATTGTATCACGTTTCATAGCTACCTAAGGTCCATCTCAGTGTGGAGGGAAAAAGAAAAAGCTAGCTTTCGACTTCTGCTACCCTAGGGACCGTTCAGTTTTTACCTGTAAAGGTAGGGAGGCTGGTGGGATTTAGGGGGAGGCATGCCAAAAAATATGGCTCAAAAGGGAGAGCCGGCTGCAAAATACAGTGGGGTGAGGGGGGGGGGGGGGGGGGTGGGTGGGCACTCAAAATATTACCTTATTGAAGCTTCCACGGAGGCAGCGTCAGCTTTTTGTCATGCTTTTGTCTATTTTCACTTGAATATAGGTATTGTAATGACAGCATCTATAATAGTGCAAAAGTTCTGCTAGAATACCTAAAATACCGTTCCTGGGGCTCTGAAACTGAAATTCAAAAATTGAAGTGAGCGCTATCTTTGCAATGGAAAGCCGAAGAATGCTAAAGTTAAATTAATCTAATTCAATTTGGCAAAATCAGGTATTAGTGTTTTACTACTATTATTATAATATGAATGTAAGTGGCATCAGTCATCGCATTATATTATATATTATATTATTATTTTTATTTCACCCAGCTCTATTATTTAAAATCTAGTAATTATCTACTTAACATCCATTTACTTACAATAAACTATGCAGTGAAGAATCAATAATTACTAGCTTAAATTCATGCTTATATTAAGTTATATCAAATCAAGTTATACTTTGGACAGATCTATTTAAGTGCTGTTTCTGTACGGTATATTTGCTTATGGAGATGTGTCGCCTACAGAGAAGTCGCAATATTAATGTTCAGTCGTACGAAAAGAGCTTTGGCTTTGATTTTTCGTCTTACTTACGTAGTCGATCAATGCAACACCTACGTACTTTTGATGGTTGCTTATTCACGTTGAAGTCAACACAAGAATTCTGTGAAAATCTATTAAGACGCACGACAAAGACTTGAATTTTAGTTACCCTGACGCTCTGGGAAAACTGTTCGCTTCGAATTCTCGAAACAGATAATTTCCACGGACAAATATTCGATCTTATTATATGGAGAAGAGTGTTTTACTGGGAACTAAACCACTCGTAGATTCCACACGCCACTTCATCCGGGACCCGAGTGGCGTATTTTCCGTATGTCACCTTTGTGAGTGTCGTATCGTTCAATGACTTCACGATTCCCGCCTTTTGCTTTTGTTGAATTGGTTTCTCCTTATAATAAAAAGAACATTACACGTTGGCTCGAAGATATGAATTTTATGTTCTCGTGGCAAGAACACGAACATAAAATTCATATCTTCTCGCCACCGTGTAATATCCTCTATATATTTTCGCGCCAAGTGGAGGCTTTCGTTTATACTCGGCCGTAAATTTTTCTCGATCCAACAGTACGCACACTCATTGGCTACTACGAGGTCAATACAGCTGTTTCATGCCAAGTGTCCGAGCGGGTTGCAAATCAAAATCTGACATCAGAGAGTGACAGTGCATTGTAATCCCCAAATGTTAACCAAGGGCCGCTGTTTTAATGATGGATCTAGCAAAGTCTTGCTTGAGCGTCCTGTACCCTTACATCCGATCAGAAAAACTTTATCGATCAAGCTCGTGGCGACCATTTTGAATTTTAAATGCACGGTCAGCTGTTCGAAGAATTCTTGGTTCCGCGATAAAATTCAAAATGGCCGTCACAATTGGGTAGTTTATTTTTTATCATTTTGTAAACCGACGTGAGAGCTTCCTGTGGCGAGGGTCGCTTCTATCGAGATTTTGATTTATTCCCTATTTTTCAAGACTGACCTTTGGATTTTTTTTTTTACTTTACGATATGCAAGTCCTTCTTTCTTGACAACTTAATGAAATCCTTTAATTCACGCCCAATAACTAAACTTCTCTTTGACCGTTTTGAAACAAAGATAAGAGTGACAGAATTGATCATCTCGAGAAAACAATTTGACCCAAGACTCAAACTCTCTTAGGTAAAGTTATATAAAATATGTGATAAAAGTAAAGAGAACTTTGATTCTGACCTTTCGGTTTCATTCATCAATACTTGAATCAACAACTGATAGAACATTTAGGGAAGGCTGAAAATCTCCTACATGATCTACAATTGGAAGAAAGAACACTCGCTCCTTCCTTGAGAATTCAAGTTGGCTACACAATTGAATAGAAAACCGGTTTTGTTATACTCTTGTATGAAAATATAATTACAATCATTATTATTTCTCGGTGTCTTGCTTAAAAAATTCCTTAGCTAGTTCAGGATTATCTGCCATCCATTTTTCAGCAGTATTTTCCTTTAGCCAGTCACTGTCCTGAATCTGCCGGTGTAGAGTGCGAACTAAGTCTTCAAGATTTTCGTCTCCAGCTTTTTGTGCATTGCCAGCACCGACTTCAATCTGGGCAAGCTTCTCGCCTGTACGATCCGTTGTAGTCCCTCTTCCCTTCGGCTTGGCTGCAATATCGGCACGGACTTGTTTGACAGTTTCCTGAATTCTTTCTAGCCCTGAAAAAAAAAAAAAAAAAAAATGTAGAGTTCAATTCCGTGAAGATTGTGTACGAGTTTCAATCGCAAGTCGTGACGACATACCACAAAACGAGTCATGGCGTAAGCTTCGTGGCATAAAAATTGCAGTATACTTATATTCAGAGAGGAAGCCACGTCAGCTTTAATTTAGCAGCTGGTTTTCATGCCGGTTCTCTATCCTGGTCGAATACCCTCGGAGCAAGGCGAGAACCAATCACAAACTCAAGCCACATGGCACCGGGCTGGAATCGAGCCCGAGACACATTGGTGGGAGGCGAGCGAATTCTAATACGGTAACATTTACTAATACATTCCAGGTGTTTTAAGTTACTTTTTACTGTTTTCCTGTCCAATTTACAGTGATCCGTATACTTGTTTAGCTGTTTATTTCACTCAACCGTACTGCGCCCTCTAATTGGTTTTTTAAAAACTTACTGAACCAATCAAATAACAGTACAAAACCAATCGTGAGTTGCCCGCCCGCATTTTCCCGCGCTCTGCGCCGTTAACGTATATTCGAGTTCTCATTGGTCCATTGTGTCGCTTATGTTTTTTTACGATTGGCCAAAACAATCACTTTGGTTTTGTTTACAAAACTCAAGGGAAAACAACTCTACTAATGACTTAGCTTACCTATCTGAAGAACGTCTGTTTCCATGGCAAATATAATTCTAAACCAGCCGGGCTCTGGACAGCAAAAGTACGACCCAGGAAATATGAACACGCCATTAGCCATCATGCTTTCAAACAGCTGCATTTCTTCGTCAAACGTGCACGTTGGGACGAGCTAAAAGAAAGCAAAGGCAATATAATAGTAACTGATCATTGTGACACTCGTAATCAATCACAGGAAACATGCTGTTTTATTAACCAATCAGCATTACGAAAAACAGTTCTGTTTTCCCGCGCTTATCTGACACCGGTTACACGACATATTTTCCGGCGCTTGAGGTTGGTTGCGCGTTTTGGCTGCGACTTCTCGTCAGGTTTTTTCTTAAATTTGTCGAGATTCGCTAGCCAAGCTCATCAACTTTTTCTTGTTTTTCAACATTTATTAGAAGCTGCTCTATTACGATGGTTTGCAGGTGGGCACAGTCTCTGCCTCTGCGTCTATCCGGACCTGTCACGCTACGCTCGGTCATTCGGTTTAATTACATGACATTACACGAGTACATGCAGTGGATACAAGTAAAATAAGTCACCGTCTACCTCTCTGAAGTCAACCCAGATGAAAAGGCCACATTCCCCGGGAAGGACTGAAATACCGACTTCTTGAAGAGCATCACAGGCCATCTTGTGAGCGTTTCGAAGCCGCTTTTGATTGGCTGGAATAAAAGTATTGTCTAGCCACTCTGCAAGAAAAAGAAAAACACACGTTAATCTCTTCAGTCTTGTACCAAGCCGAAAGGACGTTTGATAGCATCTTAAGTTAAATAATTGCAACTGACTGCATTGCCAGGCAA
>Ga0126339_10003769_pt1 | contig 11094 bp, 9 predicted proteins | sample OrbTmetagenome_2_FD_92532 | JGI IMG/M metagenome (GOLD analysis project Ga0126339, IMG submission 92532) | Coral microbial communities from Petempiche,Puerto Morelos, Mexico - Orbicella T R C metagenome | ecosystem: Host-associated > Invertebrates > Cnidaria > Coral | place: Petempiche,Puerto...
AAAAATGATCAGAAAATCAGAAGCTATCACAAAACTTACTAAGAGATCCACGATCAGCTTTGCGTCAAAATTGTTTGACCCCCTGGGGTATGTTGAACCCATTACAGTTAAAGCAAAGATCATGATCCAGGATCTATAGAAACAAAACTTAAGAGCGACTCTCTATAGGGACCGAGTGAGATTGAAAAAATGTGGCACAAGGTTGGAAAAATGGACCTCGTGATATTTCGTCCAGAGATAGCCTGTGGTATGCTAAGAATCGTGACATAAGTTTTAGGTTCTAGAAATTTAACATTTTTTAGAAAATGACGAAAAACCGTCGAAATGAGGTCAAATTTCACGATCAGATAATCGAACTCGCGTGAAGGCGCATAGCAAATTATGGTTTTGCTTAGTTTTTAATTTTATTTAGGAGGTATTGCTAAGCTGCTTTGATGATATCTTAGACTTACAACTGTAATTCCGAATTCCTGTAGAGTAAGCGAAGAGAACCGAAATTTCTAGACTTTGAAAATCAAAAATTTCATACCGTATTCAAACATCTCAAACATACTCGGTATTATGGAGAATTCTTTCAAAATTCAATTCTAGCAAGTGCAAGAGCTGTTTTTGATCGTGATATAATTTTTTTCTTGGCAAAAGTTATTTCTGAGGTGAGCGGCTCCATGCAAGTTGACCCAATTTAACCTTTCGAAGAGATTTTGTTTAATCAGAAAGTGTAAACAATTCGACTAGCCTTAGCTCGCTTTCTGAGCAAACCATTGAAAAGCCCAGCCATTTCCCATTAAAACTACCCAGTAAGCCTAAGATAATACTTCGATGAAGGCTTACCTTCCAAATGGGTGTTTAAAGGCAAATAATTCAGTTTGATGTTCTCAGTTAATCTTCCTGTGTCTTGCTACCGTGCTTTACAATTTAGGGTCATATCTTGACATCGAGCTTGTATGCCGGTTCCAGGCTAAGCTTGTGCAGCACTTTTACGGAAAATCAATCCATATGTTGCAATATCTACCTCTCAGTGAGTAACCTCTTGATATTCATTTAGTTTCTTGTATAATAAAAAAAATTCCTAAGCGCAAGACGTAAATCTTGGTCTAGTGAGTGTAACGCAATCTTTCCTTCGTCACTTCCGGACCAAGCGATTAATTTTTTTTCTGACGGGGAGGGGGAAAGAAGTTTTCCTATGCAAACAATTTCTTTTTCTTGTTGATGTTGCACGCAATGCATTTAACGGTTCATTACATGGCCACTGCAACTGCAACAATTTAATTAAGATTTTCCGTCATGATATAAACATACACAAGACGTTTTCATGTCTTGTTCCAAATATTTAATACAGTAATTCACTCAATTGCTTGCGCTCAAAATACGTTTTTCTTTCAAGTTAAAACGGGACAATTTTCCGTTTTTCTCCTTAGCGCACTCGACTATCGCCCAGCAAAGTGGGTAGTGGAAAATAGCTAAGAGTTCGCAACCACACCACTCGCCCAAGTTTCCTACCCCACCCTTGTGCTAACTTTGAATTTAAAGTGAGTGAAAACACAATGTATTTGGGGTAAAGGACAGCCTATTCCATTGTTTTTATTAAAAGGGGGGGGAGGGGGGGGGGCTGGAAGATTTTGAAGACAAAATTGCGCGGGCGCAAGCGGGAAAACAAATTTCTTACAGAGCGCAAACTGATATAAATCCCCTGCGGCATCTTAGAGTGAGGGATTCTAAGAAAAAAGTCTATATGAGAGAGCTTCTGTGGCGTGATATATCTTTGTTACAAGTTAGCAAGGAAACTAAATCTTGCACTTAAGAACTGCGAGGGTCTTGACCGCATTGGCCACCAACTAGCCGCAAATGACTCAATTTCGGCACAAGTAAACACATGCGTCCTAATTACTCGGGATGCCGAATTGTAAGTAATGTTTGATTTCAAAGTGGTTTTTTTTTTTTTTGGACAAAGTGAGAGCTCAAGGTTATACAATACACTTCAAAAGACCTAAACTGATCTAAACTCATTTTCCTGCACATATCTTTGTAAAGTTGTAAAGATTTTAATCCAGTGGAGTTTGTCCGCGTAATAAGGTTTGCCGAATTTAAGAAAAAGTTACGAGCCTCGCACGTGTTAGCTTCGCTCATCGGGTGAGCGATCGCAAAGTTCGATTTTAAAAGATAACAGCTCGAACGCCGTGAAAATTCTATATTTAGAACTTTTTTAGAGGTAAACAAACCGTTTGCCACAGATCTCTTTGCGTTTGGTAATTATCTGTTTTAAACTTAGATCTCTCTCGATGGCAACTCTCAAAACAGTTTTACGCGCTCTTTGCTCGCACGAAAAGACACATGTCTTGTGCGAACCCAAAAGGAAATCATTTTCAGTTTCCAAAGGGATAGTTTTCGAGAATCATATGAAAGCGTGCGTCTACTGCATCAAAAGGGATCTTGTTGAACATGATTCCTAAAAAAGTTGGATGCGCTACGAAGGGGACTTATTTGCGTGTTCACCTGCCATGGACAAATTGGTAAATACAATTAATACAAATTACAAAATCTCGCTTTGCGGCCAGTAACTAGCCCTTTTTCAGATATATATTACTATTTCCTTTTATCTAGCTCTAAGAAATCATTAGTAATGGACCTGCCTAGGCATTTGTCTTTTGGAGCTAAAACTAGATAGGATTTCTAGTTTGTTGCACAGTCACAAAAAAATGGGAAAAGTAAATGTGTTGCGTGTATATACACCGATTCAAAGTATTGCGTACAAAGAACTCTCCTTCATAATAGGCTTGTGATTGCCAATAAAAAAAGTTTCAAAAACAAAACGAAACCATTGTATGCTAGTAAGGAAGAAATTGAAGAAATGAGCAAGAGGAAGACAAAAATATCCACACGGATGTAGTTGCGGCACGTGATCACTTAGATGTAAAGATTGCGTGACGTCGATCTGGGTCTATTTTTCAGTTCAATTAGTCCCTTCCCTTCTTGCCTCTTTTCATTAGAAATATTCAATACAAAACTCAATAGATACCCAGAGGATGCTCTATATGCAAGACATGGATCCAGGTCCTGCAAAAATATTACACAAGCCAGAGAAAGGTGACACTTAGAAAATGCCGTAGCCGTATCAAAAGGCCGGTGGCTGAGCACGGCACTAAGACACAGGAAAATTAGCAAAGAACATCAGAATTATTTGCCTTCAAACACCCATTTGGAAAGTAAGCTGTCATCGAAGTATTATCTTAGGCTTACTGGGTAGTTTTAAAGGGAAATGGCTGGGCTTTTCAGTGGTTTGCTCAGAAAGCGAGCTAAGGCTAGTCGATTTGTTTACATTTCCTGATTAAACAAAATCTCTTCGAAAGGTCAAAATGGGTCAACTTGCATGGGGCTGCTCGCCTCAGAAATAACTTTTGCCAAGAAAAAAACTATATCACGATCAAAAACAGCTCTTGTACTTGCTAGAATTGAATTTTGAAAGAATTCTACATAATACATATTATATTTTGAGATGTTTGAAAACGGTATGGAATTTTTGATTTTCAAAGTCTAGAAATTTCGGTTCTCTTCGTTTACTCTCCAGGAATTCGGAATTACAATTGTAAGTCTAAAATATCATCAGAGCAGCTTAGCAATACCTCCTAAATAAAATTATAAACTAAGCAAAACCATAATTTGCTATGCGCCTTCACGCGAGTTCGATTATCTGATCGTGAAATTTGACCTCATTTCTGTGATTCCTCGGCCTCACGGGTTGTCGACGGTTTTTCGTAATTTTCTCAAAAATGCAAAACTCTAGAACCTAAAACTTATATCACGATTCTTAGCATACCATAGGTTATCTCTGGACGAAATATCAACGGGTCCATTTGTCCGACCTTGTGCCGCACCTCACGCGGTGGTTAGGGAGAGTGGCTCTTAAGCTGGGATGAGGATGTTCCAAGCGAACATAAGGACCAATGGCTAAACTGGATCAGCGATATCAGCAATTTGATGTCGATTGAAATACCCAGACCATACTTCCTCACAAGCATTTATAACAGACAACTTCATATATTCTGCGACAGCAGCCAACTAGCTTACGGAGCAGTAGCTTACCTAAGAGGAATGTCAGGAGCTGAAATATACACTGCGTTCACAATGGCTAAAACCAGAGTTGCACCATTAAAATACAGACCCTTCCACGACTGGAACTGTTAGCAGTACTCCTAGGAGCGCAATTATCTGAATATCTAACCAAGACACTACAGCTCACAAAAGCCAAATGCGAAGCCACATACTGGAGTGATTCCCAAATAGTGTTATCTTGGATATGGGCTACTAAACGATTACCACAATTTGTTCGTACGCGAGTCCACAAGATAAAAGAAATAACATCATCAAACACATGGAGATTTTGCCCAACATCGATGAATCCAGCCGACTTGCTGACTCGGGGGCTTGATACCAAAATGTTCAACGACAGGGAACAGCTATGGTTTCAAGGACCTCCATGGCTGAGAGAGCCAGAAGACACATGGCCTCCACAACCCGGAACATCAATCCACGTAGAGTACGAGAGCCCACAAATGGCAGTTACAATTATGGCAGATGATGAAGAAAATCCTAACATACTGAACATCATTGACTTAACGAAATACAGCACTCTTATACATGTAGTCAGAGTCACTGCCCTTCTTGTCCTCTTTGCGCAAGAAAGTGGAAAACACCTGAAGTGTATAATGATAACATCCTCACCACAAAAGAAATGCTGGAAGCAAGAAATTTGTTACTAAAAGCAACTCAACAAATAACCGTTACAAACAAGAAATATCATACCTAAAGAACAGCGATAAATTCAAATTAAAGAACCTGCCATCGTACGACAACTCAACCTTTATCTTGACGACGAAGACCTACTTCGCTGTCGTGGAAGGTTACAGTACACATATCTACCCCACCATACAAAGTTTCCCATCCTCATGCCAAAAGATAATTACCTGACTACACTCATCATCCAATCTATGCACAAGACGGTTAAGCATGGTGGAGTTTGTGAAACATTAGCTCACATCAGACAAACATATTGGATACCGCAAGGTCGACAGTTGGTCAAAACAATCATCTCCAAGGTGTGACATGCAGGAAAATCCAACGACCACCATTTCGATCTGTACCCACACCACCTTTACCGAAATCAAGAGTTCTACAACCACAGGCCTTTCAATTTACAGGCATCGATTACGCAGGTCCTCTTTATGTTCGCGACCAAGGAAATCACACTTCATTTAAAGTTTATATTTGTCTATTCACTTGTGCCGCAGTAAAAACCTTACACCTCGGGTTAGTGGAAGATCAGACAACCCAGGCCTTTCTTAGGGCATTCAGAAGATTTATCAGTCGACGAGGAGTTCCCGAGTGTATCATTTCTGACAATGCAAAAACCTTCAAAGCTGGAGCTCAAGAACTCCAAACGGTGAAAACCCAAGTCCTCAAGCCAAATGCATCACAACAGTTCTTCGCCAACCATAACATCACATGGAAATTCATAACAGACCCAGCCCCGTGGTGGGGAGGATTCTACGAAAGACTTGTTGGACTAGTGAAAAGATGTCTCAAAAAAACTATAGGCAAAGCCTATCTGAACATGACTGAACTAAACACAATACTCATTGAATTAGAGGCAGTGTTAAACAGCCGTCCCTTGACATATCCTTACGTGGATATTAACGATGCCTCTCCTTTGACCCCATCACATTTCTTATGTGGACACCGTCTTCTGACATTACCAGACACAAGATCGAGTTAGCGTCAAAGAATCAGATCCAGACTATATCTCAAGTGATATTTTAACAAAGTAAAAGAGCTAACGAAGAGAGCAAAGTATCATGAGATAGTGATATAGGCCTTCTGGACACGATGGCAAAAGGAATATCTGACAGGTCTGCGTAATATAACTCTTACCAAAAGAAAGCATCAAACAAGATTGCAGTTGCTATAGGAGACGTTGTTCTCATACATGATAATGTACCACGTAATCAGTGGAAAATAGGTGTCGTTACTGATTTACATAAAGGGAAAGACGGATTAGTCAGATCTGTATCTTTAAAAATAAGTTCCGGTAGTAAACTATTAAGAACTATAGAGAGGCTTTATCCATGGGAAGTGTCGAGCGAGAACAATGCACAAGGTATTGAAAAGGAAGACAAAGAAGCTATAGCCGATAAACAACGTCCCCCAAAACGACTTGCCGCTCAGAAGGCAATTCATAGAGTCCGGGAACATTCAGAAATGAATACTTGACATGAACGATATCAGATTCGTTACGATACTATTCTTAAACACTTATCTTTTGCTAATCATTCCATACTATTTCTTATCTAATCGGCCCGGGAGAGTGTCATAGATTATCGAATCATGACGACACAATGTGCGCGATGTACTTCTGAGATTTACACAATAAAGAAAACAGGTGTCTTGACCATCGTGATACTACGTCGTTTCAATAGCTGTAACAGTTACTGAGCTAAACCATGCCTGGTGAGGCTTTCAATTGTCGACAAACCTAGGTTGGCTTACTTTTGACTTTGCTGCCATTCACCGAGGTTTGCTATTGTGTTTACACGATTAAAAATTTCACTTCAATAAAGTTAAAACAAAACCAAGGTAAACATCTCGAGGAGGTAACGTGGTCACAATGGAGTGAAGTCGTGTCTTACAGAACCCCGACTGAAATTGGAAATTTCTTATTTAAAATTTTTGCGAGTAATGCTTCATGTCAGGTAAACGCCTAAGATCCGGAAAGCAACTGACAAGTGTAGGCAGCCATATACAATGTGAACACGAACCGCCGAAGGAAAGTAAAAAGTTGACGTCGACACACGTGCGTGAAGACGCCATGACTGCTGAAGTTCTGCAAGAGTCAAAGTCCATGCGGAACGACCTCACCGGTCAGATAAGGAAATTAAGCGCAGATCTAACTGACTTCCAGCAGGACACGAACGCCAGGTTAGCCAAGATAGAAAGTGTAATGTCGAAAATTGACGAGATAGATAACCTGAATAACAAAGCACAAGAAATTGACGAAGAAGCCGAACGAATAAAGGTTTCTTTAACCTTTATGAAGTCTGCGGTTGACGCGATTGACAGCAAAATGGAAGACTCTTAAAAAACTTCAAGAACTGAGTAACATAGAACTTAAGAATAAACTTGAACACTTAGAAAGACATTCCCGCGACATCAATATTCGCCTCATAGGTGTTGAAGAAGAAGAAGGTGAACACTGCATGGCTATTGTTTCAGACCACTTCACACTTCTCGGCTTCGAAGAAGCTCATGGAGAATTGGAAAATGCTCATCGCACAGGAAGAAGACAGGATGGCAAGGCTAAGCATATCAATGCAAAATTGTACAGTAGGCCTTTCCAGAGGAACCTACTTCGAGCCGCGAAGAACCCACAGAAGAAACACTTGCTTAATGGAGTAAGATTAGCCGAGCGGCGATTTCGAACTCCGAAAATTCCGAAAAAAAAACTCCGAAAAAAAAGGCTTTACCAATGATGAAAAGAGCTTTTGAAGAAGGCAAGAAAGTGCCTTTTACAAAAGGAAAATTGTTAATCGACGGTAATCAAAATAGAATAAAATAGTATGAAGCCGCTATTACAAAATAATATATTCTTTGTTTTGGTTAAACCCACTTCGGATCAGCGTATCAGATCAGCGTATAAACACCGCGCAATGATTTCACTTGTGGCCAAAACGCTAGTAACGCTTGTGCATTGCTGCACAGCCGCGAATTTTCTGAGTGTGTACTTGCTGTTATTTAACTTCTCTTTCTTCGCTTTATTTTTTAATGTACTATACGAACAATATTATTTCTTTACCTCAAACACTTTAAATCTTAATAACATTAGATCTATAATTTACATTTTAGTGAGTTGCTGTTTGTTGATATCAAGTCCCTCTTCAGGGTATTTATTTTTATTACTATCTTCTTTTCCTTTTATTTGGTCAAATGATTACGGGTAAACTCATTTCACTAAATATCAGAGGCATCAGCAACTTTCGAAAACGAAAACAATTTTTACCTGATGCAGAAAACAAAAAGCAGATATTATCTTTCTACAGGAAACTCATTCGACCGAGAAAACTGAAGCCCAATGGAAAAGGGAATGGGGCGCCCCATTCCTCTGCTCCCATGGAGCTAACAACGCCCGTGGGGTTGCGATTTTGATTCGAAATAATTTTGATTGTATTGTTGAACAAAAAGTGGCTGACGCATACGGCAGATTTCTCATACTCAAAGTACTACTCAAGGGTGAACAAACTCTTCTGGTAAACATTTATGGCCGAAACCGAGACAATGAATCAGTTGCCTTCTATCTCTCGCTATTACAGACTATTGTTAAAAATGATTTTGATACCATTGAAAATATTATTATGGGTGGAGATTTTAATTGTCCATTAAACCCTACAGTCGACAAAAGAGGTGGAAACCTTTTCTCAAGGCAATCTGTAATTAACACAATAGAAGAGCTACAATCAGAACTGGATTTACATGACATTTGGCGCATTAAAAACCCTAGGACACGTAGTTATACGTGGAGTCAATCGGAACCCCAGATTTTTTCTAGAGTAGATTATTGGTTGATTTCAAATTCACTAGCGGATAATGTTGGTACAGTTGATATAATACCTTCTACCAAAACAGATCATTCCGCAATTCTAATAGAATTTCAAGGCGTTGATGCAAAAGATAAGGGTTCTGGGATTTGGAAACTCAATTGCTCCTTACTGAGTGACGAGACTTACGTTGAAAAAATAAATTCCCTAATACCTAAATGGGTACAGGAAGGAGAGAACGATCTTGAAGACCCGCGATCAGTGTAGGACTGGTTGAAATATATATAACATTAAGAAATATTCCAGAAAATATTCAATGAATAAAGGTAAGGAAAAGAAAACGGAAGAGCAGATGTTAAAATGAACAAGGAATTCTAAGAAGCATATGTAATTTTTGAAAATAATCCTGCTCAGGAAAATCAAGCAACTTTTAATGTGCTACGAGAGCGAATTTAAAAATTGTCTGAAGAAAAGGTTGAAGGTATAATTGTGAGATCCCGTGCACGCTGGCATGAGCACGGTGAAAAGAACTCCAAATATTTTTTCAACTTGGAAAAAGGAAATCATATAAAAAAAGCATATTCGGAAACTTCGTCTGAGTGGAGTGATTACGACTGATCCTTTTGAAATTTTGGATGCTGGTAAGACCTTTATGAGAACCTTTACAAATCCAAGCGGAACAGCTGGCAACAAAATGAACAATACTTCAAATTTGAAGACTTGCCAATGCCAACTCTGTCGCATGAACTCAGACAAAGTGGTGAGGGAGCGACTGGCTTGGAGGAATGTACGGAGGTTTTAAGCTCCTTTCATCTAAATAAGGTTCCAGGTAACGATGAATTACCGGGAGAATTTAACAAAACTTTCTGGACTTCTATTGGAAAACGTCTAGTGGAATGTTTAATGTATCATTTGAAAAAGGATAATTGAGTTCATCACAAAAGCAGGCTGTAATTACTATACATGTAATTGGAAAAAAAGGATCAAGATCGCTGCGACCTAAAAAAACTGGAGGCCGATTTCTCTTTTAAACGTTGATGCAAAGATGTCTTGGAAAGTCATCGCCGAAAGAATGAAACGGCTACTGCCGGGATAAATACATCACAATCAATCTGGATATATTACAGGAAGAAATATTGGGGAGAATATACGTTCAATTCTCGACATAATGAATTTCACGCGAGCTAAAAATTTGCCAGGCCTTTTGTTATTTATTGATTTTGAAAAAGCTTTTGATAGCTTAGATTGGTATTTTCTCAAAAAATGTTAAAAGCTGCATAATAAATAATGGACTATGCTCCCACTATTTTAATGTTGAGCGTAGTGTTACACAGGGAAAACCTCTCTCCCCGTATCTTTTTGTCATGTGTGTTGAAATAGTGGCTATTGCAGTACGAAATGATGTAAATATTAAAGGGATTAAAATAAGTGATTCGGAAACTAAATTACTTCGGCTTGCTGATGGTACAACTGCCATTTTAGCGGATTTGAACTCTGCTCAAGCGTTGCTTAAAATACTTGACGATTTTGAGAAAGTCTCGGGTTTAAAACTGAATATTATGAAAACAGAAGCCATGTGGATTGGATCTCTTCAGAGTTGTGAAGACGAACCTCTTGGATTCAAGTGGAAAACTTGTGTCAAATGTTTGGGCATCTTCATTACATATGATGCAAAGATACCTGTTGAGAAAAACTTTAAACAAAGATTGAAGAAAATCGTAAATTTAATAAATCTTTGGAAGTCAAGAGGTCTATCAAGTTTCATTCATGGCAAAGTTAACATTATAAAAGCAATTCTTCTCCCTAAAATGATTTATCCTAGCTCTTTCTTAAGTACGCCAGCTACAGTTAAAAAAGGAATTGAACTCTTTGGTGTTTAATTTTGTGTGGAATGGGAAAGATAAAGTCAGCCGACGCTCAACTTACGCGCCTTACGACTCTGTTAGTCTAAAATAATTGACTACGAAACCATTGTACGAGCATTAAGATTAAGTTGGTTGAAACGAATAGTGGATGTAGAGTGTTATGGTTTTTTGGAAGCATTATCTTAATTATCTTTTAAGCAGGAGGGCTATTCTGCAATTATGACGTAATGCGAACAAAAATCTTGCCAACCTTTTACCATGAACTCCTAACTTGGTGGGCTGAGTTAAGAGAAACTGTTGACCCTGATAGGGGTCACGGATACATCTTATGGAATAATAAAGAAATTCTGATCGAGGGCAAAACTGTTTTCTACAGACATTACTTTGATTATGGTGTAATTTTCAAAAAGGACCTGCTTTATGACATAACAAATACTCAGTCATTTAAGGCTGGTTTCCATATGATCGCAGACGATCGCAGACGATCGCGGATCGCAAATCGCAGATCGCAGACAATCGCAAAAAGAGTTGTTTCCATATAATCGCAGACGATCGCAAGCGATCGCAGAGCCGACTGTTGCATACATTTCGGACAGCGGAACTGTCAAAATTACACGCGTGTTGTGCTGGCGGGAAATCGCAGCAAA
>Ga0126339_10003770_pt1 | contig 11094 bp, 6 predicted proteins | sample OrbTmetagenome_2_FD_92532 | JGI IMG/M metagenome (GOLD analysis project Ga0126339, IMG submission 92532) | Coral microbial communities from Petempiche,Puerto Morelos, Mexico - Orbicella T R C metagenome | ecosystem: Host-associated > Invertebrates > Cnidaria > Coral | place: Petempiche,Puerto...
CTATGATTGATATGGAATCTCATTTAAAAAATTAATTTATAGAGCACTGATATCAAAGAGGTCATGGCTCCGAATCCCGTTCTAGCTTAAACGTTTATCTTCGTTCTAAGGAAAAAGGCCCACGAGTAACGACACAGAGATAGTTATTCTGTTATCATTTGATTTTGTCTGTAGGACGTCTCCGAGGTTCTTAGACCCACGGGACGAACGTTGATGCTTGTTAGCAAAGGAGCAATTATGTTAAGAATAAAACGACACGACTTTTTCCGATATTCTACCAAACTAACATTGAGACAAGCCAAGAAAGTCGTCCAAGAACTCGAGTAAGTATTGGCGGTATTGGGAGAGTGAGAAGGGGTTTGTAGACATGTTACCTTCAGCAATTCTGTCAGGTATAAATCATAATAATTAAAAAATAAATTATAACACATTAATTGCTGCCAAAAAATTCGGACGATTTTAATTTTGGACGAAATAAAGTCCGAACATAAAACTGTCCGAAATTTTCTTTGGCGTCTTAAATTTCAGCGTACGAAATATTTGTAGTACAGTGTAAGACTTTTAAGTAGCTCCAAAGTTCTTACTGCCCTTTCTGATCCGAATTAACTCTTCTCAAGGACGCTGGTTGAAATGCGTAAGAGGTTCTGTTATTTTCTCGTTGGTGTACAGATGAATGTTGTTTCAGTCTAATTCGCGCTTTGTAGGCGTAAATTTACTTTAGTTGCAGTGTTATGTTTCAGCAAAGTGTCCGAAACTTAAATTTGTCCAAAATGCGATAAAAAGTGTCCGAAAATTCATCTAAAATAAAACGTCCGAAATTTTTTGCAAGTAAATGGAGAGTAAGCCACATCCTTTCTAGCTCGTTTTAACTGGTGTACTTTTTAATTTCATACAATGGTCCAGGAAACTGTTAGGTCTTTGGAACAATAATCCCTTATTTCCCTTAAAACATGATACAGTCTATGCTGTTTCCTGGTTCCTTGAAAATACTGCTTGTCAATTGCCCGAACGCTATCTTAACCTAAATTTAACTGTTAACTTTTCCAATGTTTCCTTTTGGAAATCTTTGAAGCTTTAGAGATTAATTTTCTACACAGCATAGCACATTTCACGCCAGGTCAGTCAATGCCTCCTTGATTCTTGATTTTTATTTTCTATTCCTTTCAGTTACCCTTCTGAAGAGATTATCTATCGCTCCTACAACGAGCGTTGTCTTTGGGAACAGTTAAAGAGCGCACAACTGCAATCGACCGTGAGCGGTATACAGGAAAAGTGCATACGTCACTCCATAGCATTCACACCGAGCATGCCCATGGCAAAGAAACCGCTGACGCCTGCTCGCGTATCTCGCAGTCCGTCAAGACAAGAAAAATTCGATCAATATTTGTCATTTGTGTATGATAGTCACAAAGTTCCAGAGGACGAGAGTGACGCTCATTTATCGCCGTTTGTGATTAAGAAAACATCTGACATTCTCAAGTGTGGCACATCAAAGCGGCTCAAGTCTGCTTTAAGGCACAAAAACAATCACAGTAAAGCAAAGAAAGTGACGTTCGGTGTGTCAAAATGATTTTATTTAATAGCAGAGCTTCTATATTTCAGATTATCTTGCTTTCAATAGTTAGGATAGAACACACGCAATGCCGAAGAAAAAAAATACTTAAATGTTGTAGAGAATAAATTTAACTTTGAAACACCTGGCTAAATATTCGCGTGCATGCGCTTTGCGATGACGAACGGCCAAAAAATAGTTAGCTTCCATGAAAAGAAAATCAAGAGCCTGTATGCCAAATGTGCACTCTATGTCGCTCAGCTGAACTGACGCACTTGTTGGTCAGTTCTATTTTCACTTCTACGTCTTATTATAGAAGAATTTTAACTCGATCAACGGTGTGCATGGGGTGTTAAAATGATATCCTTAAATTCCTATATTCCAGCAACGTATAAAATTATCTTCAAGACTAGCAGAAATAATGGTTCTGGGAGATAGTTTGGGAATCAGGGTTGGTGCAGTGGCGAGAGTGCTCGCCTTCCATCAATGTTGCCCGGGTTCGTTTCCGGGCCGGTGCCATATGTGGGTTGAGTTTGTTGTTGGTTCTCGCCTTGCTCCGGGTGTCTTTCTCCGGGTTCTCCGGTCATCTTCCGTCACAAAAACCAACATTAACGTCTTCAAATTCCAATTCGACCAGGATGGAGGACCTGTATGAAAACCAGTTAACGCTGATGGGACTTCATCTCTAAATGTTGCAATTTATTCATTTATCAGCTGAGGAGCGAATGGTCTAGTGTGGGGAGTATTGAAACGAAGTTGTCTCGACAGCAACCGATCTTTTGCGAACTTTTTTCGAACGTTAAATACACAGTTTCATGAAACAATATTTTTAAAATAACAACATGTTCTTTACAATACGCAACTGAACCGGGTTTAAAATAAGAAACTATGGCTGTAGATGAAATAAGACAAGATACAAAATAAATAGAATTGTTTTTGAAACTTCTTGATTTGATGTACATTTGCCATTTTAAAGGTTCCGCTAAAGTTTCGTTTTGGCAAACTTGTTGTAAAATAACTCAAGTTTTAAATATATACAGCAAAAGATAACGTAATTAATGAATTATCATCATATCATTATTATCATTATCATCATCATTATTATCAATAGTATTAGTGTTATTATTATTTAGCTGCAAGTCAATGAAACCAGAGAGAATGCGATATCTGAAATTACAGATCAAGGTTTCAACGAGTTCGAAAAGAAACGAAATGAAAAGAAATGGAGGAAGATGAAAAACAATGAATTAGTATAAAATAAAGTACACAAAATGTAATAAAATAAACTACATAAAATAACATAAATCAAAATACAGTGAAATAAAAACAAATGAAATAAAATACATCATGGTTAAAACAAAATTGTTCAATGACCTGATCACGGGGGTATTAGATTCATTCAGTTCTTTCTAAATGTCTAAAGTACCGAACTTCTTCATCAGAACTCGTGCTTGCGTCCTCTCTTTCTCTTCGGTAGCACTTTGGACTTGACTGCACACGCCAGCTTTTCGTACTCTCCAATAAGCGCAGGAGCTCGGCCCAGGCTGAGAATTGTATGGGAGAAACTCACCCTCGACATGACTTTCCTCTGTTGCAATTCCAGCGGCCTGTTGGAATTCGGTTGGAATGGCTTGCGTCGAGGGCACAGTGGGTTTCTCTTCTCTTCTGGTCTTGCTATTAGCAGCCCGATCACATTCATATGTTCTGCCTGGTGCATTTATTGTAGCATTCCTCCTGATAGAACATCCGTTGGAACGTTTACCGTGACCGGTGATTTCTGGTGGTAATGGCGAAGAAGCAGTGCTTCGTAAACTGGGGCCAAGTACGGCTCTTGACTTCTGAATGAAAGATCTGTGGGAAATTCCAACTCGAGCATCGACTCCCGTTTTCTTTGATGATAAAAGTTCCATTGAAGAAGAAATACTTATGCTCCGTCTGAGGGCTCTTGTCTCGTACTTACAAGGAACGATTCTCTGCGCCTTCTGTAACGTTTCATGACAGGGGAGGTCGTCATTTCCACCGTACACACTCTGGTACATGCACGTTGGACGCGAGTTTTGCTTGATTGAACGACTTGTCACTGAAGATTGCTTGTCAGAAAGCTCAATTTTTTCTGGGGGACTGCAGAAGCCATCATCCGTCTTGTTGGCGCTCTTGTTGTCATTTTCTAAAGACACCTCGTTGCCGGACTCCACTTCAATTGGTCGATTGAGGCAGCGTTTGGTTTTCTTTTCATAAGTTTTGTTTTTCGTTTTGAAAAGACTGGGATCCAACGGAGGCAGATGATGAGGTGGTTTCCTTGACCACCTGGTCTGGTCTTCTGTTGTTGTTGTCGCCTCTGCAGAATTTTGAGCTTTAAATGTGTCGTTGTAAGGGTTAGGAGCTTTTCCACTTCTTCTTTGTTTATTTCCAGATGCCATACGTATACTGCAGTCTCCGTCTTGATGCCTGGAAGATGAAGGTAAAATGGTTGCAGTTACGTTTGACCAGTCATAGAATACAGCATCTTGTGGATTTCGTTTAGGTGATGACCACACGAAAACTGGCTCCGGCTTCATGACCGGTGGTGCAGACTGGGGTACTTCACATGGCCAATTTTCCGAAAAATCTTCACTACCATTCGTAAGAGTAAGGGATTCTACCACCGAAGGAACCGATTTACTCTTGTAAAGTCCTATTTTAGTTTGAATTGCAGGGAGGTGGGAAGCTGTCCTTCGTAAATTTTTGGCCGGACTCGATTGAATCACGGAGCCACTTGAGTTGATACTTCCAGTGCGATGAACAACAACTTTACGAGAGTGTGTTGGTTCTGCCATTATCACGGTAAATTTGGGTAAATTTATCACCAAAGTTGGGTTTATGTGGCTAGATCAGCGTCGGAGACGAAGGGACGTAAGTTTCAGAGAGAGAACTCTCTATGAGAGTATAAACTGTAGTAACTCTGCGCTAAGCTTATGTCCTATCCTAACTGCAAAACAGGCTGATGGACCCCTTAAATACAGTGACATGTTTCGTTAATCACATCAATTAGCAGCATTAACCAGGTGCAAAACAGTATGACGTCATATGTCGGCGTTAAAAATCGAAAACAACAAGAACGTCAAACCGTCACCCTGTCTACTTGAGAGAGTGAAAATGACCGTGGTTACACGAGACCAGTTGAAGTAGACCAAGTAAAGACCAGTAAAGAGGCATACGATAAACTTCTGTCTATCGAAAATGTCGAAGAAGCGAGCTTGACCCAGGAAATTATTTAAAACCCACCAGCAAGTTTGATGTTAGTCCAGAATTTTGATGTCTTCATGTAATGCCGCAAGACTCACATAGGTGTAAATAAAAGTTATTAGAGAGGTGTAAACTGTTTAAATTGTAATGCTGGCAATTTTACTGATAAACGAGGGTAGTGTAACCACGGTCAAACTAACACAGTTATCGTTTCGACGAATGCCGACAATAACATTCATAATTCATGGGATCACTAATTATACCTAATTACTCCATTAGGGACAATTAAGAAAAGCCAAATATCAGGTTCGATCACGAAAATTGAACCAATCATATTGAAAATTCATTAACTACCTGGCAGCAAAATATGGAAGGCTAATTAAGCAAATACGGCATGGAATCGCTAATTTTATCAAATTACTTCATTTTAGGGGCAATTAAGAAATGCCGAATACCAGGCTCGATCACGAAAAGGAGACTAATCACACTGAAAATTCATGAACTACTCTGAGAGAAGAATATGCATGAAAGGCTAATTGAGCAATTAAGGCAAGTCCTTAAACTAATTAGCAGTATTAACGGGATGACGTCATATATCAACATTGGTAAACAATAACACCACGTTTGTCATACGGACGGTTGATTTCAATTACGGCAATCCCTTAAATTAATCAGCAGTGTTAACGGGGTCCATAACGACTGCGTAAACAGCAACATCATATTCTGCCACTCTTTCTTTATAAAACCGCTTACAAGAATAACAACTTTATTGTTATAAGTCGAGGTCAACCTACCAACTGACCATTTCCAAGTTTCCTTTCTCCTCTGTTTCGAGACGAGTCCTGGTTCACAATCTTTCGCGAAGAAGTGAGTTTTGCTCTCGCGTTCGTTGTTTCGCAAATCAAACTCATTTTCCATCTGAAATTAATGGTTCGTTGGTTGTGGGTGCCTTCAGCGAAACACCCGTCGCTGACGAATAATGGTAATAGGGCATCATGTCGTCCACTTCTGTCTGTAATCATACGTCGACTGATTTGTTAATCACGAGTACGATTACAGGCAGAATTAGATGACACGGTGTCCTGTTAGGCACTGTTTAATTTGAAAAATAGCTTTTAATAACAATTCTTTAAAAAATATAATTCCTTTTTTCGAAAAAAAATATGGAAAATAAATTGAAAAATGATTATTAAGTTTCCTTAAAAAGAGCCACAGAGATAGAACCACGGTGATTTTACAAAATTATTCATTTGAATCGGCTACTATAGTGATTGTAATCAATGCTGTGATTGGTTAATGTAGCTGAGAGGACTTAATGATTGGCTCATGAAACTGTCCTACACTGACAGGTGTTCGATTACAGCAAACTGTGCGATTTCAACTTTTCAGATTAATTAGTGCAAAATACAGCAGTTGATGCATCAATTACATTCGACGAAATTGTAGCATTTGTAATGATTTATCGGCAAAATTAGGGGCATGTGGATTAATCTATACAATGTCAAAGACAAAAATTTGGGAATTATCATTTAGAGCGATAATTAGCTTCCAGGCGCCAACGCAGTTCAGTGAATACGGGGGGCAATGGGGACGAGAATGCAATTAAAGCACTCAGTAGCTCATTCACTCAGGCTCTTTATTTCAGTACGGCCGGAAATTTTCTAAAGCTAACGCCTTGTGTGCCTGAGCAGCATTTTTAAAAATGATATACGGCTTATGAAAGAAATTTTCATTGCGTTTGTGAAAGAAAAATAAATATGTATCGTAATGATAACGGGTGGTATATTTATCTGATTCTGCGCGCCCCTGGGCAAGTCCCACAATCACGCTTTTCACGTCGTTTATTTCAGCGAAAAGGCCAAGAAACATTTGAGCAGTGTCATTTTTCAGGGAACAGGGTATTTCAAGGAAAGAAAAAAAACATCTTTTTTGGAATAATATCAGTGAGTAAATCACATTCTTTATATTAGGGAAAAACGACCTGTTTGTGTTCTTTGTCAAGAGATGTTTACACTTTGTCATGGCGATATCCTTATTCTAATTTATCACCAACAGATCTGTCATTTCAGAATGTTATGCGACGTTAATTGCCAAGAAAGCTTTCCTGCAGCGTCATGGTTCTGATAAATTTCAACCAACAGTCAGCTTTTACAATACTCATTGCACACATCGTATCTACCCCGTTCACTGTTGTACCGTTGCTAGACATTGGGGTGACCTCCAAGGAAAGGCGCATTGATGCAAATATAAGTGACATTTCTCCCGCTTAGCTCAGGATCACAGAGGTGAGTTTTCCGAGTTTTATTGCAGTGGTTGATTTGAAGCGATTATAGCATTTGTACAAAGCGCTGCAACAAGGGAAAGGTCGGGGATGTAAATTTAAGCGCGCCGGCACGAGTAAACACTATGCTATATATTTTTTGCGATTTTTGAGACCACGCCGGTTTGACCTCTTGCCCTTCTTTTGAATATAAAAACTTCTTTAATTTATATTTCCAGTCCAATTTCCCGGAACAGACTTAAACCTTTCGTTGAGGTTTCTTTTGTGGTATGATTGCTAGCCCGACATAAGTGAATGTAGATTAGAGAAAGATGGCAACACCCGTGGAAATTTTTCAATCTTTTCAATTAAAAATATTTAAACGGAAACTTGAAAAAAACAGCTTCAAATTGCTTATAAGTCCTAACTTGATCGTGTACTGAGTAAGGCGACGTTTTCGCTTACTTTAACGTATTTACAAGTCGACAAGTACGGCTCAATTATTACAACAACAAAGGGAAAAAATATATTGGCACAGGTACACCTTCAAAAGAAATTCATAACGTTTACATTTAAAATTTAAATTTAAGAATGTCTTATATGCGGGGAATTTCTTGTCTCCTAAAACGTGTGGCCTTTGCACCGAACCAAAAACAGAACAAAATGTGCTGATATGCAATACCGTCTGTTGGGTAGGAAAAGTAGTTTGAAGTGCTCCAATGATACAAAATTGAAATAATTAACTTTTAAGTGCAGCTGTAGATCGGTACATCGATAAATATTTAGTTACCTAAAGTTAGACCTTTTCTGTTCTAGAGGTCAAATTTTTTTTTTCAAGTTTAAAGTAATAGCAGTCAATCTGGTCCTTGTTTTTGATACCTAGTTCTTGAATAATTCAACTTGAATAATTCAACTGATATGTCGCATTTTCTTTAAAGAAATAAAAGAAACTAAAATTGCGGCTGCTTCAAATAACTTGCTCAGAGAAAAAAAGTAAAGGGCGCTAAAATACAATATCATTTCCGTGAGCCGTTCAGAAAGGAGCGCTAGCAAACATGCACTTGATCAAAATCGAAGACGTGACATGGAAAGCATCTTATCACTGGTTTCATTTGAATCTTCGGAAGCTTTCTACATGTACGTGCTTTTGAAGCAGTGACATAGTTGTCAAGAAATCTTATGTTACCGGAATCACTTAAAATACTTCTTAAGAGAGAGGGCACTTTAGAATGTTTTAACTCCTCCCGGCTGACAGAAATTTAGCGATAAGCCGCGAGTGCTTTAGATTCCTCTCCAAGCAAATACAAATATAGTTTTGATCGTAAATATTTCAGGGATCAATTTGGGTATGTATTTTTGTTTGTCTGTCTTGTGGCTGTGAATTTATCAGTATAGATATGTTAAACCGAATGTTCATAAAAGCCCTGCCTATTTGAATTGTTCAGCTGATACAAATAACCGTAAATGTACCCTTTCTGTTGCGTAAACTCTAACATGGCACAGTGTGTGTCGGTGCATTCATATAATTCTGGTTTTGTTTTCAGTATTTTGAAAAATGAAAATCGATCTTTTCCATTTGAACTTGGCCACTTTTGCAACTGAAATGTTTAACTTTACGGCTGAAAGTGCTAAATTTAATATGCACACACATCTATCTATTATAATGTTATGAATGGACCACCCGTGTCTTCGTCCATGAATTTCAAAACTCTTCAAAGTTTCAATGATTTGGGGGTTGTCATTTGCAGGTAGGGGAGTTTTCAGCAGTATCGACGACTTTTCAAGTAAATAAAAAGAGATAAAATTTATTTTCTTGGACAATCTAAGCCGTAAAGGAATAACCACCCCCTCCCCCCAAAAAAAGAAAAAAAGAAAAAACAAAACAAACAATGCGAAAACAAAGCAAAACAAAAAACACAGGCAAGTTATCTTTCCTTATTATATAGCATCCAAAAACAGATGAACAAGGCAAAGATTTGACCCTCTAAAGTAGTTGCGGTCTCGTAGTATGCTGTAACTCTTGCCGTTGTATTTTAGATGGCGGTCTAAGGAGTCTTGCTTTAACAGCAACGCTCTCTGGCTCGTATTCATCTCCGTTTTGCTTTCTTATCTCTGCATAAAATCGGCAAAGAACGTCGTCAAGCTCGTCTTCGGGAATCTCCTTAAGCTTTCTCACTTCGCTTCGCTCAGCACGCCACAGGTCAAACACTTTGACACAGGTTTTTGTGCTTCTTTGAGGGTTCTTGTTCTGATTATATCAGTAGCATCTATCTCTGGAAACCTAGCTGAAGACTCCATTTTAATCTGTGAGACGTCAAAAACGTGGAGAGAAAAGTCGGGAAATTCTGCCATTATCAAAACATAGTAAAACTCGCTCGCTGACGTTTGATGGCAGTGATAATAGCTGCAACCTGATTGGCCAATACTCGCTTTTTTTTTTTAGTTATCTTGACATTTGATTGGTTGATGCAAAGTATCCAGATTTTTCTCAAATTGGACAGTTTGTTCAAAGCTAAACTAAACGTTCGAGCAAAAAAATGTCCAATTTATTTTAAATTTGGACAGTTGGCATAAAATTAATAAGAAATAAATCTGTTGGCAATATTGGATTTTGATGTAGCTATATAATTACAATTAGAATTACTCCCCGCCACGACTCCTTTCGTGTCTGTCATTTTGTGGTATGCCCACTGACCCTCTATCTTATCTTGCGTTCGTGAATATCGCAAGCTTAGCAAAATATTAACCCGGCGCGTGGGACGATGAACGAGCCAAACCGCCAAGGGGTTGGGCAGGCAGCCCTTGGATACGAAATTGAGGTGAAATTGTAAATGACTGGGAGAACTTGTCGGATATCTACAGAGTATCGTGAATCTGCGATGTTTCAGACTTCGAGAAAGGTTGTGTTGCTTGGTGCCTTGGATTAACCCCCATCAGTCCAAGATGGGGCTTCACCCAGGGGTGCATAGGAGTCTAGCTGACCAAACTAAAGGGTTCTAGTATAGCTTACTGCCAAAACAATTTCTGTTCTTTCTCCAGCCGCTCGAAGAAAAACAACTCGTAGCAAAAAAAGGGTGTGGACTAGTCTTTTTAAATAACTGCTGTTTCAGTAGAATGTCGATTTTGCAGCGGTAGATACAAATACAACAACCGTGACAGATGAAGCTGGTGTGGCTAGTGTTATGAGAAAATTCGCCGTTGTATAGTCACTTCTTTATAATATGGAAAATTATAGAAAAACCAACAGTAGCCTCTTTTTTAATTAGTTGACGACCAGGAATTTAAATATCCTACTTTGTACATTACCAATCCTTTTGTACACCTGTAGGTGTTCAACTTCTTTATCAGCAACTTTTATTTAGTGGACAAATAAATCGTTATCTTGTCCTTTTGAGTTTCCCTTGCGTATATTAGTTTCCATGGAAGCTAGCCAGCTGAACTATTTTTTCAGTAACGAAGTTTTATTAGTTTTATTCATTGGATAATTTTCCCTTGCTATTAGTCACACCAATTTAAGGAAATAGTAGAAATTAAAATTAAGTATCTCACTTTTAATTTCCTAACTTCTGTCTTAATTTCAAGCTGCGAATTTTAATCTGAACTCTCTATCTCAGTTTAATTTTGGAACTGACTTGGTAGTATTGATTAGAATTCGCTTCTTAATTCACTTTCTGCTCGTATTGTATGTTAGAAGTTGCGTGTCGTATTGTAAACAATTGACGTGTAAAGGATGATATATAAGTAAGTGCGTTTGTAAAGCTTTTTCGATTTCGACGATTACGAAGATCAGTATTGACGAGTGCAGAATAAACTACTGTTCGACCAAGTTATGTCTCTTCCTCGACATCCGTAGTGAAGACCATTGAAGTAGATCCTCGTGTACCAGGAAATCGTGACGAATTTCCTTTCCCGCAGGCAGGCAGTGCTCTCCAGAGTTAGATTCCCCCAGTTGTCAGTTCAGTGTCCGTTCAGTCAGAAATTTACAGTGTTTGCAGGAAAAACCTATCGTCCCAGTGGTTTACCAGAAAAACCTATCGTAGTTGTATTGGATACCACA
>Ga0126339_10003771_pt1 | contig 11094 bp, 10 predicted proteins | sample OrbTmetagenome_2_FD_92532 | JGI IMG/M metagenome (GOLD analysis project Ga0126339, IMG submission 92532) | Coral microbial communities from Petempiche,Puerto Morelos, Mexico - Orbicella T R C metagenome | ecosystem: Host-associated > Invertebrates > Cnidaria > Coral | place: Petempiche,Puerto...
GCCTACAAATTTCATTACTCGAGGTTTGGACTACGAATCCTTTTGGATCCTTCTGGCGCGTGGCATCCCTGTTGGCTCGAAGCATCTTAACTTTATATATATATATATATATATATATATAACAAGTGAATAAATGTTTGAAAGAAAACTCGCCCTGAGTGGGATTTGAACCCACGTCCCCCCGCATACTACTCGGGTGTGATATCCACTACACCATCAGGACAACCATGCTGGCAACACGGCAATCGAAGATGTGATTTTACGTGGTATAGAACGTGGTCTCCCGGGAAATTTTCTTTCAAGGTGACAAGGTAGGGGAAGCCTATAACTCCGTTTGAAATCCAACTAAGGATCAAATTCATGATACACGACCGAAGTCAACTTAGCGGATGACAATGGAGGATCCACAAGGGATACAGACTACTTTTAAATTAATTTATACGGTATATGAAAGAACCCCTGACCCTGTACACCCCAGATAATCATATTTTAAAGTGAATAAATGTATATATATATATGAAGAGAGGGTCCCAGAGCCCTCGAACAGGCAGTTTGCAAAGAGGCTGGGTAAATATGAGGCCATACAGAACAAGCAGAAAAACAAGAGAACCAGATCATATTTATTACCCACGGGTAAATAAAACTGAGCCCATTCACACAGAAACTACCTTTGCCTGCCATACATGTACTATTATATATAGTTTATTCTGAGAATTCAGTGTAAATTTATTCAAGTTCTCATTGTTGGAAACATTCTTTTTTATAATAGTATTATTATTACATCTGCTTAACACAACCTGTCATTCAGCATCCAGCTTGCCTGAGGACCACCTCGTTTCTCGGTTACATAGATCAGACATTAATATGTCCTCCCCCAGAAAGGGCAGTAGTATGCCAACGACTCTTATTTTTGTGAAGTGTGCTCTAAAGATGAAGATTCAGACACTTAAACTAAATGTTATACTTTTAACTGCGCATCGGTGCATTCATGTTAGTCGTCATTTTTAACAGTTGATGATATGAAATTTGGCTATATTTTGTATTTTGGTAAAAGTAATAATATCAATAATAATAATAGTGATAATGATAATATTTTTTTTAAATAGTAACAAAATTTCATAGGGCTGATTTAAAAATTTTTCACTAAAACTTTACATGATAATTATTTACACAGCAAAACTATTTACAATAAAAATTATATTCAAATCGTTGAAAAAGGAAGCAAAATTTAGTTTGTAGAAATGAATAAAATTGAGAAAACCTGAGAATTGGAATGGCTTGTTTAAAACGTCACAGTAACGTAGCGAAAGGAAATTATATACTCTCAAACTTTTTAATACACATTCTACTATTTATGGTATGTTTCTCGTCTCATGATAATAATAATAATAATAATAATAATAGTAATTACAATAATAATAACAATCATACTATAATGCTAATAATAGTAGTGGCGGGCATGTTTGAGCTTTACGAACAGTTGTTACCTACGAGATTGTATGCTTGCCAGAAAAAGCACACGTCGACGGGTGAGGTCATGTGCAGGTTATGCAATAAGGCCCCAGGGAGTGTCGCTCACGTCCTGGCTGGATGTACCGCCCTTGCACAGAATAAGTAGGTGACTTGGCATAACGCAGCACTGAAGATCATCTTCTTCGAGATATTTCAAGACTTAGCCTTCGTAGAGACGACAGTGCCTCCTTAACGCTCGTCAGTGAAACCAAAACAACATACGAGGCGGATAATGCGCAAGCATTCTAGGGTGTTCCTCTATTTGCAGAGCACCAAGAAGTTTGAGGCAACAAAGTGGATGCTCGCATTATTAACCACGAGACCAAACAAGTCATCGTGCTCCAGATGAGCTGCCCATGGATTGCAAACTGGGCGAGCAAGATGGAGGAGAAACCCTGAAATATGGGCCGTTACAATGGATACGAGGATACGAGGTGCGGTAATATAATATCATTATGGTGTTTTAGGCGGATGGTCCCGAGAGTTAGAAGTTACGTTAAAGGAGTTGGTGGAAAGCAGCAGCAAGGACGTTCTGCATAACGTGCAGAAAACTGTGTTGACGGGATCCCTTAACATCGCTCGGACTTTTAAAGTTGCGACACGAACATTGCTAAGTCCGTAGTCAACCAGGCAATGGACTGTATATGAACACTGAATATGGCTGAAACCGTAGAATCCGTAGCCAATGGGGTAATTAGATTTTAGCGACTGTTTTCATTTACCAAGGTTTTTAATAGTTTTATTGCTACTATCGTCGTCGTCATCGTCATCGTCATCGTCATCGTCTTCGTCATCGTCATCGTCATTATTAATGTTATTATTATTATTATTATTTTAGTTATTCTTTTATTGGTAGAGATCATTTCTATAGCTAGAGACATTTTATTTATTATACAGAACTAAGAGTTTTCGCTATAGTCAACGGCGCCCCGCTTACTATTTAATGGCTGCACATAGCATGCATACGTCTTTACTGCTGTATAATAATAAACGCATGGTTATTGACGTGCAATTTGAAACAAATGACCGTACTTCAATTTTCAATGTTGTTACTCTTTCAGAAAAAAAGTACTTGACTGAATTTATTCCAAATTTGTCCTCAGGCTCAGTGAACATTGGTGAATGTTTATCATTGTTCACTGAGCCTGAGGCGAATAATTGTTTGAGTGTAAATTCCCGAGGTGAATATCAAGAACTACAAAATAACGGACTAAAACATAAAAACACAGACGCAACCGTTTGTCTGAGTACACGTGCGCAGTCATAGTTTTAATAATAGGCTTACAGGTAAACCGATTTTGAGTCAATTTGCACATCAATGTTAGCAGTAAAACAAACAAGCGACCGGTACCTATGTCTTATCGTTTTTGCCGGACTTCATTCACAGTTGGTCTGACATCATCGTCTAAAAATGAGTAGCTTTAGTTTGAAAAAGACAAATTTCGGTCAATCGATCTGACCCGCTGGCGATCAGCGTAACCACTGCGTTTACGATTCTTAAATGCCTTGAATACGAGTTCTTGAAAAGATGTTTGGTCCAAGGGCAAACGCAGCCATTTTTGAAATTCTTCATCCTTTCAAATATCTTGAACTTGGAGTAATGTCTTTCGAATAAATGAAAATTTCATTCAGCAACTGTCCGCTATCTTTACTTGCAGAGATGGCAAAGGTTGGGAGCTTAGTAACTAAGCTCAGAACTGTTGTGTATCACCACCTAGCGTGGTAAATATAGCTTCATAAGCCGATCTTTTCGACCAATCAGAATGTCCAGTTTTTTTTTTTTTTATTTTCACCTCTGAATATTATACTAAAATAAATATTAATAAATAAATTAAGAATAATCACGGACTTATTGAAGGACATAACATTGAAAGTGTACCTGGTAATTCCTATCTCGGCCATGCCGTGGTAGTGTGGGTCAGTAAAACTTTTGCATTGTTCTACATGATCTTCAAAAACGTTTACCTAAAGGGACAGAAAGCAAAAATTGCACGCTATAGTCAGTTTTGCCTTGAAGTTTGGTAAAATAAACTTTAAGTTTCAACTCAAATTCAGCGGGGTTTCATCCACCCTTCTCACTCTTTGTACCAAGGTGGGGGTGCAAATTTGTCTTTACGTCCAAATATGAAAGGATTCTAAATAGTAACGAGGCTCAGCTTAGCGTTTCGCGCATTTCAAATTATTTATTAGTTAATCTATTGCCAAAAGCAGAGCTATAACTAAACAATTAATCGAAAGGCTGATATTTTCGACGAAACTGCTCATGGCAGACAGCTAAAGAGGCTGCAAAAGCGAAATATATATCACCATTATGGCTCCTGGTATCACACTATGTTACAATATGGACACAATAGATTGTTTATTGACGTTGATATGATTCACATGACATTTGATCATAGTATGATTGGCATCACTTATATATTCAATACTCTCGATAGCTCACTGAACGTGTAAGATCACGAAAGTAAGAGACCTGATTAAAAGCACTTTCGATTGACTCCTGAAGAGCCGTTTGTACGTCTCCTGATAGTGGACCAAACCGAACGTGTTACACACTACAACGAAGTTATTTTGAGTGCGTCGAACGAGTATAAAATATGTGACGTTTCGTTTTTTCGACCGACATTTCTCAGTGTCCCAGCTATCGATCACACAATTTGTATCGTTAAGCCTAGAACTAGGTGCCAAATTTCAACGTGTTTAAACCTTTTGTAGGGGACTAACTGGAAATCAAGGAAAGGTAAAGGGACAGTGAGACTTGAACAGTTTTTTCCCTTTATTTTCGTTCTTGATTCTTTTTGACCTCTAAATCTTCCACCACTACTCCTTCCTCTACTTTTACTTCTTCTTTTATATACAACTTTATAAAACACCCAGTTCTATGCTAATTCTAGTTAGGCCTAGGACTCAAGCCAAGGGTAAACCAAGTGCCGGGTACAAACCAAAGCACTGTAAATCCTGAACGGACGCAGCTGACTTGATAAGATTCGCAAGTAGATATCAAAGGAGTTCAGTCAAGGTATGTACCTATTGAAAAGTTTAACCTCAATTTTTCAAATTTGTCGTTTGCAATCCGTGTCAATCTTCTCCATGCTTAGCCATCCTTGTTCCTTTATGGTTTATCACATATTATCTCTTTGGTGTTTTTCTATCTTATTGAACTGTCATTTTCAGGTTTCCTGCCATTTGAAGGTAATTTTGTATGTGGCCAAAATACCTCAAAATACCGTGACTGAGCCCCTTTAACCAATTGAAAACTAAAAAAATAGAATAACTATGGATCTATCCAGAAAAGGTAGAAGCCAATGTCGCAAGAACGACACAAACATGTACACAGGTAGATGTCCGAACCCAAAGTTTCTAGAATGGAACGTTTCCAAAGTAAACGAAAGAGACGTTGAAGAAATTAGAGTTTCACATATGGCTAAACTTTGGCCTCCCAAAACCAAGCTTTCTTATAAACATAATTTCTAAATATTTGGCTCCATGAAACATTTTTGTCCTTAAATAAGCTATTACCCTGCAACGGTAAAAATTAAAAGTTGTGATGTTTGGTTTAATGAAAAGATTCTAAACGAAATTATTAGCCTCTTTAAAGCGATTTAGAAGTTGGAATTTCAACCACTAGATCCCATCTCAATGCGATCTTGAAAAAGTCTTATAACCTCATAGATTCCAGTCGCATGTAACGAAAGCCAGTCTATAAAGATTTAAGCTGGATTTATTAGTTATTACTCATTGGGGGGATAAAGCTAACAATTCTCTCGGCGATTTTTAAAAGTTTGTGAAATGCTTTAGATATATTTACAGTGGTAGAAAAAGGCCATTGGGGCCCAATAAACTGTAATGCCACGATCAATCTGTGCTTTTCGACCGAATTAAAAAATATATATGTTAGACATAGACGTGGCAAATTTTCTTGAGGAAAGGCGTAATGAGAAGCGCCAACCCGTGACACAAAGCCATACGTCGTGCCTAAAACCGTGAACTCCTTGAGCTGTTTACAACTCCCACACGCAATACAATGTTGAAACACAGGTTCTGGTATCTGGCATTGTAGATGGGTTGGAGGGAGGATCTGGGCAAATGAAGTTGCATTCGCGCGCGACCGTTTGTTTGGCGTGTACGAAAAGGCGGCACAATTGCAAATCTGTCCCAAGGCTATTGTCCTCGTTTGTAGCGCGCAAATTGCACCTACAAATCATAAATTTATTAATGACTCAATGACATAGAAACCGTATATTAGCGCAATGAAATTCTTACCCAAAGAGTACGTAGGGTGCTGCTATCCATCCAGAATACTCCACCTCCTTGAAATGTGATCAAAATCACTTTAGTCTCACGAAGATTATTTTTCAGGGCTCTGCAGTCTGGCATAATATCCACAACGATACTCGGAGTATGTTCTGTCATTACGTACACTTGGCATTGCCCCGTTTGCAAATCTAATCCATCTGGGAGAAGAAAGCCTACTTTCAGATAATCGCCAGTTGTTGGGTCTTTGAGAACTGGAATAGTTGACTTAATCGTAATTTTATTGCCGACATTTTTCGCACAGGATTTAAGATGCAGGCTTAAAGTCGAAGGGGATACCTGAAAATAATAAACAAGTTTACATTAATACCCTACTACTATCAAAAAAGTCACCTTTAAATAATTAAAAAATACAATATTTAGAGACGAGGCCACACCCTTTGCAATTCAATACTTTCGATGTAACGATGAAACTACAAAGGGCACTTCGAAGGTGGCTGGCAACAGTGCTTAACTTAACAGAGACATTTTAATTCCGAGAATGTTGCGTAAAATCATATATTGAAACATTGTTATTTTAATGTCATACTTGATCAGGAAAGGTAATTCGTACACTTTCTTCACGGTTTCGGGAGTAAAGCCATGTTTTAAGATTTTAGTTTCAGCAGTAGGTGGTACAAAGAATTTCTTCAACAGCAAGTTGTATACATATGTGATGGAAATGTTTTTTTTTTTTTCTTTTTTTGCTCCCTCTCTGGGCATCGCGAAAGAGGATTTTCAGATATTAACCTCCAAGAAGTTGATATAGAATTAATAAGACCGAAGTAGAGGGTGAAGGGCGTTCTGATCTTAAACGTATAACAAAAATTTTTAAAGGACAGGAATTTACCGTCCTCTTGGAGGAGATCCAGGATTCGTATTATACTTTGCTCAAACCAACTTTTGTAGAATACAGGTTTACCATCAATTATTTTATATTATTATTCCAAATTACCTCTTCATAAGTGCGATGGGGGGTGGGGGGGGTCTCACTTCTTATAGAATCTTTAGTCATTTGCCATTGTTTTACTACGTCAACATAAAAAGGCGGTAAATTGTCGACCTGTAGTGTGTTAGTCATAGTTGCAATTTGGCAAGAAGTGTAATCCTCCATATCTCTCTAGGTTTACGTTAGGGATGATTTTCCAGGAAACTGAGTTTTCGGATTTTATGCGTTGTATCGATGCGACATTTAAGGCGTTATCGAAGATATCAAAGTCAGTGATTTTAAGGACGGTGCCTGCTAAATACAAAGGTTTTTGCGTCAGATTAGTACCATGCGGAAAAAGTAGATCTTTGCAAGGGCTACTGGAATCCACAAAGAAAAATGAGGGTAGCCACGATTTTTTCGAGACAATTAGCCTTGAATCTCAGCAAAAATGCTGACATCAGCATTTTGCTAAAAAATGAAGGAAACGATATTTCTTCACAGATTTCTTTAGAAATCACCTTTACATACAGAAAAGCAAACACATTTATAAAGATCTTAAAACTTCATGGTAAATGGAAACATAAAAGCCATTTTTGATATATTTTTAATGACAAAATCGTTGCAACATTATTTTTGGCGTATCTGACAACCTTCCTCTGGTTCAGCTTAAATACATCTAAATACCTTTTGCTCATAACCAGAAACTAATAACGTGTTGAATAGGCTTGCCACTTTCATTTCATGACATAAAATGGAGGGGTAATCACGCGTTTTTGAAAGTTATTGATCTTTTTTGAAAAAAGTTCACGGTGCCCGTTACATTTTTTCCTGTCACCTCCCCAGTAAGTAAAACATTTGCGTATCTAGCACTTGTTTTGCGCGCGCACTACGCCATCTGCAGGTACTTGTTAACAGTTGGATTTCAGTATAATTTTCGCCAGATAACAGCTAGTTTTTCTGCTGGAAGACATTAACAGTTAATGGTTAGCGACATGCTACTTTTCTGGTGTTCCTGGTTTTAAGTACAGGTTCATTAAACTTGATTTGGTCACAGAAGGATTTTTTTTTTTCATTTTAGTCGTGTACTTGGTAGCATAGTTGATTGTGTCAATGTCAAACCAGCGCGCGCGTGGCGCTTAAACTTAAGGCACCGTCCTTAAGGGCCCATTAACTGATCTTTTCGAGCCGTTGCTAAGGAAAATTTATTCTCATATAGCCTCATCAGTTTTGGTTAGTTCAGAGTTATTTCATGTGTTTTAACCTTTTCATGATCAGTAACACTAGTGATGACGTCATCAGGCCACGCCCATGGTCATGTGACTAATACTGAAAAAACGCAAAGGCTCACAGGCAAATCACTTTATCGGGATTTTTTTCATTGATTTAATATTTTAATTTAAATCCTCATTACGCCATGCATAGATTTTGTTGCAAATTCGCATACATTTTGGATGTTTTTCTTTGTGTTTCGCAAAATGCAAAGTAAAAAACGTACAAGCAAAGACAAAATAAGAGAAAGACTGAAAAACAGGAGCAATAGAAAGAGAAAAACTAACTCCGTGTGGCTTTGTTTGATCTTACCGAAGTGCGCTGGTAGAGTAAATTGCGCCCGCGCTGATAGGGTAACTTCCAATAGATATCGGGCGCACTTCCGGCATCTTTAAATGCTAAAGGAAACGCGGTTTTTCATTAAATCCAGCCTTTTTCGACGAATTTCGATTAAAGCCAACGTTGGTAACATAGCTATGCATTCCTTTTTCGAAATCACGCTTTTTTCACAAAATTACGAGTTTTTCAATATTTTGAAAAGCTCTCAAAATCTGATCTTTTAGAAATGAAACAAAATCGATGCATAGCGTAATGAGGATTTAAATTAAAATATTAAATCAATGAGAGAAATCCCGAGAAAGTAAGTTGCCTGAGAGCCTTTGCATTTTTTCTGTATTAGTCACATGAGAAATGGGCGTGGCCTGATGACGTCATTACTAGTGTTACTGGTCATGAAAAAGTTGAAACACATGAAATAACTCTGAACTAACAAAAAATGAGGAGGTTAGATGAGACTAAATTTTCCTTAGCAACGGCTCGAAAAGATCCGTTAATGGGCCCTTAAGTCATCCATGGATGGATGACTTAAGGGCCCATTTCGGTTTTTAGGGGGCTTCTCATCCCAAATAAAATTGAAAATTATTGATTTAATTTCTTTAATTAGTTGTTCAGGGATAACGAGTGCAGACGTATTGTAAATCAATTTTGAAAGACCTAACGTTAAGTTACTTAATAGTATACAAAAATCGTCTGACACTAGCTTAAAAGAAAACGTTAAAACAAACGTTTTGTTAAAAATACTAATAAAATTAAGTGGCAATGAGCCACTAAACGTGGAAAATGAATATTTTTGTAAACAGTGGCAATTTTGATGCCACTGACTTGAGGTTTTAATTCGTAGGTTAAGTGAAAGTTAAAGCCCACTGGCATTGTGAAGAGATACTGCAAAACGAAACGGTAAGAAAATACACGGGGAGATGTGACACCGCTGAAAACATTCATGAAGTTATCGGTGATCTTTGTCCGAGACAATTACAAAGAAGGTACCGCTACTTGCCTTATTACCAAAGCATGTAATACATTGTAATTGTCATTTTCATTTCTTTTTGCTCATGGATGACGTAACATCCATGAGCTTAGGAGGCAGTCGAATGGCACTCATTCACTCGATTCTGATTAACTTATTCATTAAATTTGAATTAAACAATTTTCTCCTGTCTCCCCTACTGAGTATTGTTTTTGTCCAAGAGTGTTCAGTCGTCTTCAGGAAGGTTTTTGACGAGGGGAGACTAGAAAGGCGTAAATTTTTGCCCAAGAACTGGAGAGCCTGGGTACGAGTTTGTCGAGCGCATCAAAGATTTAAGTCAGTCATTTTGGTTTCACGTGTTTTTCTTTCGGAAATATGTTGTTTTTTGATCATCGGCTTTTGCTCACACGTAGATCGAAGCTGGTAGAGGTATTTACGACTGTGGTGATGTATCGATCACAACAGCACGGTTGGCCAGTTCAAAGAATTGATACAAGAAAGCCATAAAGTGTTACTTAGCATATAGAAAAAAATAAGTTCGTAGCTTTTTCTCTTGGCAAGGAAATTTGATGGTTTCCACTCGCTTTCTCTCCTTGTGGAGTCCAAGGTAAGCTTAGGTTCTTGCTAAGTTTTGGTTTCATTGTTTCGTTACTGTTTTAGTTTGTATACACACATTGAATTCTGCCTGTGTTATTAGTATCCTACGGAAGTTGGAAATTTGTAAGCTTATTTTAAAAATACTTCAAGTAAGAAATTCAGATTGCCTTATCGTTTAGTTTTGTTGTCGTTTACACTTCATTTTTTTTGTATTCCATGCAGTTCGACCAGAGGGAAAATTTCTTCAGAGATGGTATGCAAGTCAACCTACATATACGATCGAGTAAATATACTCCTAAATATCTTAGTGATCATGGATGGACAAATTAAGAGTCTGTCCACGAGAGGACCAGGCAGACGTGACACATGCCATCTCACCGATTTCTCTCAAACTTTCATAGATGATTCAGGTCATGAAGTTATTCACGAGTCCAAAGTAGCTTCGGCTCCCGGTCAATCCCTGGGGTATTAGGGCTTTCACATCAAATCCCAGGGATAAAACCCCGAAATTAGCTCTAAGATTGCACTTCCAATAAAGATTTCTCACACTAACAGAATGCGATGGATTTTCATCTTGTTTCATCCAACAATTCTTAAACCTTAAGCAATGAAAGGTCTAAAGTTGGAGTGATTTGAAATTATTCTCGCCAATCTAGAACATTTGAAAATTAACCATGTCACGCAACAATTTTAAGAAACCACAAATTAGTCTTTTTAAATAGCAAATATCTCCAATGGGCAATGTTGCATGTCGACAGACATGTAGTCACAGTAAAACCCTATCATAGTGCTATGTTTCTGACAAAAAAAAAATTTGGTCTCTGTGAAATATTAAGGATCACATTCCTCTGAAGTACTTGACAGTCCAAGCTAACTGGAGTACTCTGTGACCATAAGCTGCTGTTTAAGGAGCCGATTCGAATCCTGTAATGGTATCAGTGACTCCAATTTGTTTGTTTCTCAGCTCTAAAAACCTTAAAAGATATTTATCTGCACAGCTAAGGAGTTAAATTAATCATATAAATTCTAACAGTTATTAGTAAATCTAGTAAAACCGATACGTTTTATGCCGGAAGTCGACAGTTGAAAGCAAAGTGTGTCAGGTATATTTTGCCACATTTTGTTACTTTCCACACTTATTAAATTTATTTTCAAACTTGGAAGGCACTCAAAGTAATTTCCTTAC
>Ga0126339_10003774_pt1 | contig 11085 bp, 5 predicted proteins | sample OrbTmetagenome_2_FD_92532 | JGI IMG/M metagenome (GOLD analysis project Ga0126339, IMG submission 92532) | Coral microbial communities from Petempiche,Puerto Morelos, Mexico - Orbicella T R C metagenome | ecosystem: Host-associated > Invertebrates > Cnidaria > Coral | place: Petempiche,Puerto...
TAATAATAATAATAATAATAATAAAGATCTTTCAACAGGGAGCCCACTTCACATACATGTGGTTTTCAGTGGGGCCCTGCAAAAATAAAATTGCAAAAGCTAAAGAAATAGTAGATTAAAAATCTACTAAAAATCAAAAGATTGGGTTTATTACGAAGAATTAAGTGTTTTCTTCCAAGGAACATCAGGGAACTTTTTGTTAAGACAAAAAGATACGATCTATTACTATTACACTATACGATCTATTACTATCAAAATTTAAGTTAATATTAATTTTAAAGTAATCACAGGTATCTTGATCCCTGCTCACTCTTGATTTCATAAACAGGGATTTCTTGTATTGGTACTGGGTATACCATTCTGCCATCTGTGATATAGTATTGTGCTGCTCTTGCTTGCAATAGACGTTGCTTAAAATTTCTTCCTGAGAGAATGACTATGATAAACCAAATCACTACAACACAAAATGAGGCAACCTAGGGGAAAAGGGCACCTGAACATGTAAGAAACAATTATCATTGCAAGTGGGTCAATTTTGTTTTAAGGCTGGTTTTCACTAGTGGTGGAGTCAGAGTCAGAGTCGTAGTCAGAGACGTAAGAGCGCTTATGACCTAGTGAGGATCAAAAATAGGAGTCATAAGGGGAGTCATAAGTTCAATGGAATTGGGGTTGGAAGAATAAGAACGTTTCCCATTTCTTCCAATTCTGTGTGCGACTCTGTCGCCTATGATCCAGTGAAAACTATAGATTATTGGAGTCAGAAGCAGAAGAACCAATTAACAGATCACAAGGCCTGGAATCAAGCATAATTTGTGATTGGTTTATTCTTCTGCTTCTACTTCTGACTCTGACAATCTAGTTTTTACCAGATCATAAGCGACATAGTGATAAGCAGAATCGGTGTTCTGCCTCCAGCTTCATCAGTTTGATTTTCACCAGATAGATTTGCTCTACGTCTCTGATTATGACTCCAACTACGACTCTGTCGTTAGTGAAAACCAGCCTTTAACCTAACTAGTAGCTGATTCATCAAAGACTAAATCTGTCTCATTGAAATGACCAGAAGAGTGATCAATTCTGTTGCATAACATCTGCTTTGTAGAGAATGAAGTACCTTCGATGGAATATTGCCTTATTTGTGGTCTGCAGTCTCACTTCCATCTGATATACTCTTTGAGACTGAGTAAATAGGAATGTGACTTGGGAGTTCTTATCTAATAGTGTTTTCAGATGCATTGTAATCTCTCACCTCTGCCATGAAGAGATAAGTGTAAAACTTGCTTCCATCAATGTCAGCTGGTGTGTATTGAGTCCAATCCCACTTTTCTGCATTTTGGCAGCTGAGAATAAAATGCACTATACATGTACATCAAAATTAAAAGTAAATCACACTGTAAAAGGTCAAGTCTGTTGCCCAGATTGGCAGACCCAGCTACTAGCACACCTCTGGTTTCCATGGGATGAAATGAAGAAGATGCTCTGTATTCCTCCCTAGATGAGATGTTAGTCCATTGAAAGACCTCAGGTTACGATTTGCTAATTGACTTGCCTAGTTTCTGTACGGCTTTCTTCCAGGCCTTCAAGGACAATTGATTTCGGTGGTGTATCCAAGGTGAATGGCCGGAAGCATGCTTTTTGCCCTGGACCAAGAGACCCGAAAACAATGACTGCGGTGAAATAGTGAGGCCTTGGAACCAGGAAAGCAACTGTCAAAACTTAACACTTCTCCCCAGTATCTTGTCGGAGGCACAATGACCTCATGGTTAGTGTGTTTGATGCCTGATTGAGCGGTCCAAGTCTGAGCCCTGGCTGGAGACATTGTGTTGTGTTCTAATGTGTACAAGACACTTAAGTTGTATAACTGGATATTGGTGAACTTAATTTGGGGTGGGAGGGGGGATGATGGGTAACTCTGCAATGAACTATCATTCTATCCAGGGATGAGTAGAAATACTCCTAGTTGCTTCATGCTGCAGAAACTAGAGATCTCCACTGGCCTTATGGGCCACTTGGCTTCTATGCAGACTTAAATTTTTATCTCCCCATTATCTTGGGGAGGGGTGGGGGGGTGTCCCTCCACCTTTTCTACAATTATAATGGTATCTAAAGGGCAATTATGCATTTTGAAATGATTATGGAAGAAGCTAATCATTGAATCATTGCAGAAAATTGGTATACTATTTACTACTGACAATGATTATTACAATTACCGTAAAGTAATTAATCTATCGTCCTACTCCTTTACATATTAATTAAGCCTTACTGGCTTCTCTGGACTAATCTTTGCCTTTAAATATATACATTGATGTGTTGTTTTTATATTTATAATGGCAAATTAAAATAAAACAAGAAACAAGAATTGTCAGCAATGGTACCAGTAATGGTCATTATAACATGAATAACAACAGTATATTTCGTACATTCCAATAAATACGAAAATAATATAATAACAGCCAATTACTAAATTGATGCTGCACACACCTCTCTACATTCCCATTGTTAGTTACTGAGCTGCACCACTCTGTAAAGCCAATCACAATGAAGATGGTACACACCAAACAGTTGATCCATGCAATGGCTGACAGAATGCAAGTAGTAAATTTGAAGTACACCACTCTAGATTGAGGTAGAAGAACTTATGAACATTGTGTTGTTGCAGAAAATTTTGTATAACCTTCCTGAACAACCCTATAGACCTCCAAAAGTTCAAGGGTTTTAAACTGCATCTCTAAAACCTCTGGCTTGTGAATGTGGCTTAGGATGTGAAGACATCTGACCTTTGCAACTGCCACACTCCCCGACCCTTCCCTTCCCATCCATCTAGAAATTCCAGCTGAGCTTCTCCATATGGAATTTTTGCAGGTTTTGCTCAACTGGTCTTTAAACGCAAGCTCTTAGCATAGTTCAGAGTAGGGGGTATGGGTCTAAGAGTAAACTGATGGGTAATTAAATAAACAAATTATCCTCTATTTGGCACAAAAATATGCTCAAATATTTGTCTGCAGATATTTTCTCTCCTGAGAAGCGAACAGCTTTCAAAGAGCTCAGCCTGAGGAAAACTGTGAGCTCTGAGGAAGAGAGACATGGATTATAAATAAGGGTTATTGACCAAGCATGAGGTCAGATGACTGGATATTGGCCAAGTTATTTTTTTTGTGTGTTTATGGACCAAGACAAAAAAGAACGAGGCCAATATCCAGCAGTCCTGACTGAACAAGTTTGGTCAATAAAAGATTTCTCATATGGCTTTTGGGAAAATTTTTCTTGCGGGTCACAGCAATTAGTCCCAAGAGGGCAGAATAGCTCCATCTTGCCTGCTCAGGTAGCTATAGCCAATCACAGTGCAGGATTTGGTTCATCTTGCCCCCTCACGGAGCTAGCCATATGATAAATAATACATTCCCAGGAGATATTTCTGTGCTCCATTGTTACCAGTAGTCTCCTCCCCACCCGTTTTTTGGGGGAGCGTTGCGTGACATCCCCAAAAACGGCTGCGGAGGCCGAGGAGACGATTGTTACCAGGGACTGATTCTCGTCTTGTTGCTCATTACAGTACAGTTTGATGTAGAGCCATTTTTTGTGTCAAAATGTGACGCATAATTTAGATGCTGATTTTTATTGGAAAATGCATGTTTCTTTCATTGATAAGAAATGAGGAATTCCAATGCGTGCATAAGTGCATGCCCGCAGTGTACAGTACACTAACACTTACACGATCAATGATAATCATTAATTGAGCTTATTCAATTAACAGCTTACCTTGGACTATCGGTGTCTACACTACAGCACCATTTAAAAAATCCCAACAAAGCTGCTAAAGCAGCATTTGTCAAAGACGAGTAAAACGTGAAGGTGCAGTACCCGTGATTACCAGCTAACACAGTGTTCGTTAGAACATCAAGCTCGCCAAAAAGTAAACAATGACCTTTTAAGTTAGATTCGTTGATTTTAAGCGGAACTGATATGCAACATCCGGCGGCCAGAGCTGCAACATAAAGGAAATTTTCATACACTTCACCTCGATTCATTCTCTGACAGAGAAAATGCATTTAAAGTTCATAACTGTCAATCGTGCTCACTCGTGGAGACGTCGGTATGCAAACTATTTGGAGAATGTGCCCGCTTCTGGTTCGGATGTTCCCGGACAATCTTCGGAACAGTTCGCTCCAGCTTCGTTTGACGATTAGTAACCAGCTCCCTGTCTCTCGCACGCCCAGTCATTGAAGGCAAAGATGGCGGCGGCTCTGAACGTAGTAGCAGCTGCTGCAGAATCTAGCGAGAATCCTTCCCATCCTACCGGTAACGGTCGTGATATTTGCGTTTTTCAAAGTACTTTGTTTTGGTTAAAATACATCGTAAATTAATTAGCTCAAAATCATTGACAATATTGAGCAAATGTCGCATATGCTTTTGCCATGAGTTCGGACTCTACTAATTCGTCTTTTAAATTGAAATGAATTATAGGGGCTAAAGAAAGCAGTGATAACTTAACAGTTGGTAACGTGGATACAAACATGACGGAAACGAAGGAGAATGGAGCAATTACAGAGAGTCATGAGGATTCCACTGACGCCCCTGTTGTCGAAGAAGTGGTCAATGAACAAGAGCTCAAGTATTGGAAGGCAGTGAAGGAAAATCCAGCGGATTTTACCAGCTGGACATATCTTCTGCAGTTTGTCGAGCAAGAGGTTTGTGAACAATAAAACTTTCCAATGTTCTCATACCTGAAAGTCGCGTAATTTTATTAAGTTCGAATGTGTTGTGAATGCCTTCATTAAAGTTTACCCATGATATTCCAGAGGCACATTTCTGACAGATCATTCTCTTTGTTTAGGATAATTTTAGCCCTTTACTTGGATAAAACCGTGCAAGTCAGCGTTTGTAGAAACCACAGTTTGAGGTTATGTCTTGTTGTTTTATCAGCCTGCACTTTGCTTTCAGAAAATGGTGAACTAGTTTGGGCTAACTCGGTGTTTTATTTGCCTTTTGTGTAGAACAAGCTTTCGTCTGCAAGACAAGCATTTGATGCATTTTTTAAACGTTACCCATACTGTTATGGGTACTGGAAAAAATATGCAGATTTGGAGAGAAAGAATGGCAACATTGAGAAAGCCAAAGAGGTATGCCAAACCATTTAGATTTTTATTGGTCTGTATGATTTGCGTAAATTGTTCATTCCAGGCCAGTACAGTGGAATAATAGAAACACAGTAATTGTGTTTCTATTGTGACTTACAAAATGAGTGCTCCAAAACTGAAGACATAAGCAGCAGTACAAACAACCGAGTTTGAGCCATTTATATATGAATTTTATTCTAACAGGTACACATTGAAAGCGTGTCTGTGTAAAAAAATCTTTCAACAATATAATCAGTATCCAGTGGATAATTGTGAACAAAACAACTAGGCTACATGTATGTTTTTGCTGGATTATTCATGATTTACCCAGTAGATACAGTTATCCATCCTGCTTTAACAGACTCTTAATTACTCTTCACACTACTGAAGTAAAATATATTTTAATGGCAAAGGTTATATTTAAATTACATGCAATTAAATGCAAACAGTGCCAATGCTGATGTTGTAACCTTCTTCAGCTGGAAAGAATAGTCAGTCATCAGACAAGTTCACACCAAGTTTGAGTTTTCAGACTAATTTTGAACAGTTGAACCTCTCAATATGGACACCTCTCTTATATGGACGCCTCTCAAATACAGACAGTTTCCTATGTACCGACAAAATTATCATACATTTCCTCTAAAATAAAACTCTGTAATACGGTCCCTCTCTAAAATGGATAACGGACACTAAATCTCGGCCCTAGGGAGCAAATTTGTACAAACTTAGCATCTTTATTATGGACACTCTCAGGACCAGATGTCGATAACAGGCATTTTGTTCCAAAATGTGTATGTATAGCATGTAACTAAGAAGTACAATAAAGTTAATCAATTTAGATTCAGAAATTCACAAGACACTCACTTTTGGGCCTGATTTTGGTTACTAAACTATCTAAACTGTCAATGGAGACTTAAAAGCAACGTCATCATAGTGACCTCTCCAATACTGACACTTTGCTCAGACTGTCCCTTTGGTGTCTGTATTAGAAAGGTTTGACTGTATTATAATCAGACAAGATCATTGGGCATGAAAATGGCTTAGGCCCAGGTCGCATATGAGTCCTGATAAATTTTCTACTTTGTCTTTAGTGCAAAAAATTTTGCAACTGCAACCGGAAATCTAAAAATTTATCAAGAACAGTCAAGGCTGCATTACATGTGGCATCTGTCACCTAAAGATCAATATTTGCCGCATCACTTACCTGCGAACCAGTGTACTTTTAATTTAAACGTGAATTGAAGTCAAGCCTTCTGTATCGCTTTAGTAATATTTCTGCTTTAGAGTATCAGCATCCAACAGCAGCAAATGGTTGCATTTTTCATCTTGTACATGAGATGGATAAATTTTAGTTATCAGGCAATGCTAAATATCACTATGATATGGGGACAGAATCCATGATTACGGCAACAACGCACAGCACCCTATGCATGGAGCACTCCCAGCCCAGCTGAATCCTGGTTTGAGATACACTATAACAACCCTACTGTGCTACAAGAATACTTTCGGCAGCAGTTACGAGTCTACAAGAACACTTTTGATCTCATCCGTAATACTCTCAATGGGAGGATTGTAAGAGAAAATTCTTGTTTCCAAGATTGTTTACCACCCGAGAAAGTTTTTTTTTATCGCCGTGAATGACAATTGATGACATTTTGGGTAACGGTTTCCTTTGTTTAAGTGAAATGTTGACAAATCTACCAGCTCCACCCATACTCTACAGCGTCTTTTGATCCTTTCAGAAATTTGAAAATTTCTGCTATCATGCAAAAGTCGAGATTACAAATGAACATGTCGCATGTTGACAGATTTTGACCCTTATGTAAACAAAACCTCACAGAAACTTCTCGTGTGCGACCCGGGCCTTAAGTAGCTTTGAGTCCTGATGTTGTTTGGAGACCAAGTTTGCTTTGAAATCATTTGTTAGAAATCGCAAATCATGCAGGTCCATGGTTTGTTTGTTTTTTATTTTCTTTGAAATCACCTATAATGCATTCCTAAGCATACTTATAACTTCATGCTTGGTATGGATTAAGTCATTAAATTATTCAGGTATGCACTGTGTGTAATCAACATCTTGGAACCAAGTTGGTAATACATCAAGTAGAGATTTAAAGGGACACATGTCCTGCTACTAATGTAATAAAAATCCAGGGCTGATCTTGTTGACCACAAGCTGATCAGAACTTTGAAACTTCTAAAAGCCATTGGTTTTCACAGATACTCGTATCCTGTGGTTTTTCTTTTTAGGTTTTTGAGGGAGCTATTGCTGCCATTCCTCTTAGTGTGGATTTGTGGGTACATTATCTCAACTTTTCTTCTCAAAGTACCAAGGGTCAGATTGATGGCCCAGAAGTCATGCGAAGGTAACTTAAGTCTGCAGTGTTGAATGCTATACTGACACTGACTATCTACTCTCTAGGGCAACTGTTCAGCCAAGACTTGAAGAGATTATAAATGGTGTCATTGGGCTAGAGAGTGCACACCAAGGGATAATTCACTGTTGATGAGTGTGTTTTGAAATATTGTATTCAAACTTTGAGAGTTCTGTGTTTGAATTTTTTCTGAATTTTTTTATTTTTGGCAGTTCATCTAACTCCCATAATTTGTTGTGCCATGTATTTCTTGTTAGTAACAGTTAGGCTGGTGTTGAGTTGAGTAGTGAGTGGGCATCACAACCCATGCTGGCCTCTTCCAGGTCATTTGGTATGGGGTGCAACAATGTACTTACTGATGGCAAAGGTATTTTAATGCTTCACTCCATTCAGTCCTGATTTAAAATTTTTACATCTCAAGTCCACTGACTCCAGTCTCTTACCTGTAACTTTCTTTCTAAGGTCTCTCTTTTTGTTTTCCGTGTTTATTATCTTGTAGTTTATTTGAGAGAGCAGTGTCTACTGCTGGCGAAGAGTTCCGTGCTGACAAACTGTGGGATGCATACATTGAATGGGAGAAAAGCCAGGGTCAGCTACAGAGAGTAACAGCTTTGTATGACAGAGTCTTTAAGGTTCCTACTCAGAATTACAGCCAGCATTTTGAAAAGTAAGATTATTGTTTAATTTCCAGCAGACATACATCATCTAGGTGAAAAATTTGAATTTTCTTTAGCTACCATACTTGACTTAACTTTATTTATCAGGAGTTTTCATTAACATTTTCAGCAGGAGGGGAGCTTGTTTTCACAGTGAACCTCTTTCTAAGAAATACTTTTCCCTAGTCAAACCAAGCAGGCAAAATCATCCTCACAGCCAGCCAGTTTGCCTGGTGCATGGCCCTTAATAAAACCCATGATTTACTGTGCATTATTGTATATCTACAGTACCGGTCGAAGGGATTACAGCACCTACACGCGCGTAAAATGCATGTAGTCTGTGTGTAGTCTTTTTGGACAGTGCATGGGCAGTGTGTGGACAGTGCGTGTAATTACACGAATGTAAAATTTACTGATCTGTTAGTTACATGTATTTGCGTGTAATTTTACGCAAATGTGTGTATTTTAATCGGAGGAAGAAACCTTTGTTATTCATACATGCAGTTGCATGTATTTTGCATAACAAAAAGCCACCACTAACTTGTATTCGAAACCCGCGACTTTCAATGTTCACTACAAAAAGTAAATTTAAAAGCCAACAAGCATTGCTAAATTTGTGGACTAGCTCGAGCACCTATCAAACAAATACTATTTTTTAGTCTGTAGCAGTCCGCACTTCTGCTTAACATCTAAACTTGATTCTTCAAGATCTATGAGTTTTCGTTTACGACGTGTGTCGCAACGTAATGTTTACCCACGCACGAAATGTCATTTCAACCCCTCTTCCTTCGATAACAATGAAATAGGGATTCAAACAGAAACTCGCAGACTCTCTCTTAATCTGCTTATTGGCCACACTTCTGCTTAAACGGTGAAGAATCGAAACTTTTTTTAACAAAATCTAAGCGTTTTTTAATTTTCGATTCATCAGATTTTTATCCCTGGGTTGAGTCGCGTTGACAGATCGTAGATTTGGAAAGAGTTTGGTCACGTGCTAGGCAACGATGTTCAAGAAACAGATAAAATTTCATTTCAATCAGATCAAAACAAAATGCTTTCACATAGACAACATTCACTTCTAAGTACGTAATATTAATGACGAATCTTCAAAGGCTTTTTAAACTTAAAGAAGATAACTGATGTTTAAAAATTAATTGAAAATCTCAAGCGAAATAATGTGTTTTGCTGTTATTTCGTGTCCGTCAAGCCTCACTTCCTCAGTCGCTGGCACCCTTGTTGTTTCTCACGAAAAGAAAAAAACATGACAGGAAAAGCTTTTGAATACCGGTAAACTCCGAACGCTTTGGAGAACGAATATTTTTAATGAATCTTCGAATTGTTTTAAAGTACACTGATTGCTGTAATTTAAAATTGAAACTGAAATTATGTGTTTATGTTCTGTTATCTCAGTGAATCCTAGCATGCCTGTCAGTCGCTGACGACACTTGTTGAAACTACAGGTACAACACAAAAAATACTTTTACTGTAAAGCGGTAAGCCAGTTTAAGGAAACTGCTCTATTCTAATGGAAACGTTTGATGACCAAGAAGTAAGAAGGCGAAAGACTAAACTGTATCGCAGTGCAGTCCAATACGGTAAATGTTACACGGTAAATGTTTCGTTTTCATTATTTCGCATCCGTCAAGCCTCAGTTCGTCAGTTTCTGGCGCCCTTGTTGTTTATCACAAAAAGAAAAAACACGACGGGAAAAGCTTTTGAACACCGCTAAACTCCGAACGCTTTGGAGTACGAAATATTTTTAATGAATCTTTGAATTGTTCTAAAGTACACTGATTGCTGTAATTTAAAATTGAAACCGAAATTGTGTTTATGTTCTGTTATCTCAGTGAATCCTAGTACGCCTGTAAGTCGCTGGTGCCGCTTGTTGAAACTACATGTACAACGCAAAAAATACTTTTACTGTAAAGCGGTAAGCTAGTTAAAGGAAACTGGTCTATTCTATTGGAAACGTTTCATGACCAGAAGTAAGAAGGCAAAAGACTAAACCGTATCGCAGTGCAGTCCAGTACGGTAAATGTTCCACTCTAAATGTTTTGTTTTCATTACACGCACTTTTAACATTTTGTTCTCATTACACACACTTGATGAGTTCCAGTTGAACGACTGCGTGTAATTTTACACACAATATCACGTCTACTGTGTGAAATTATGTGCGTGCAATTACGAATTTTCGTGCATTTGCGCGTAAGGTGCGTGGACACTGCGTGTAATGTGCGTGTAGTACATGCACTTCATGCGCATGTAATGCCGCAGTCCCTTTGACCGGTACTGTATATAACTGAAATTATAGGCGATGCTTTAGTGAATAATATAATGTAACTTTATGTAAGTCATCAGAGGAAAAGGGATTATAACTAGCCTGTAATAATACTATTTTTATTATCTGAAAACAACATGGCAAGCTTCAGGATTTGTTGTAAGCCTTTTTTTGTTTATTTTAGGTTTAAACAGCACATAAACTCCAACCCGATAGCTGCTGTATTGTGTACAGAAGAACTCCTTAAACTTAGAGCAGAAGTTGCAGCTGCTCCTCCTGGCCTGACGTCGGCCGAGGCTGAACCTCTCATCACTGTTGCCTCGCCCTCAAGCAATCCGCCAGGTAAATATGTACGTAAACATCAGCAATAGATTAGAGCGTTAACTTGTTAAAGTGTGTACCACTCAAAATTCTCCGTTAACTTCAAATATTTGTGAGAACCCTGGTAGATTTATGCAAGAAAGGAAGAAAAGAAAAGGAAAGAAAAAGGGGGAACAAAAATAGGCTTTTAGGTTTTGGCAAGGTTGTATAAAAGGATTACTGCTCTGAGCTCCTTGGGCAATGTTTTTTTTTTTTTTTTTTTTTTCTCGTTTGTTCCCCCCCTTTTTCTCCTCCCCCAAACTTTGGTCCCCCTGAAACTTCTCAAAGAGCAAACCTCA
>Ga0126339_10003775_pt1 | contig 11083 bp, 8 predicted proteins | sample OrbTmetagenome_2_FD_92532 | JGI IMG/M metagenome (GOLD analysis project Ga0126339, IMG submission 92532) | Coral microbial communities from Petempiche,Puerto Morelos, Mexico - Orbicella T R C metagenome | ecosystem: Host-associated > Invertebrates > Cnidaria > Coral | place: Petempiche,Puerto...
GAACTGATTCCAATCCCTCATTCCCAATACTCCTAGAGGCCTCAGAAATCAAGATTTGACATTTGCTTTGGGAACCTTTTGTAAACTATCTCCAGTTACTGCAATTTTTTGCTGCACAACATGCTATTTAGATTCATGAAAACAGCATCTATGCCTAATATCTCATCCTGAAGGCATAGTGCCATTAGAGATTATTATTTTTTAATTAGAAATTATAGCACCAATTACAAGAAATTAAAGTCATAACTTGAAATGGTTTAACCAATTATTTCATGTGGGCAATAAATTCTTGTTAAGTTTCTTTATGACATTCTGTTTAGTTTAAAAACATTGCATTAAAAACTTTGTATGAGCATCAAACTAGCGTATTTTATCTTGATCTAACAAAATGGCTGTGATCAAAGCAATAACAGGAGTGGAAAAATATTGAATATTATGTGTGGGTTACACAGGCAGGGTTGTAGCTAAGAAAATAGTCTGAAGATTTTCATTAGGCCAGCTTAAAGAAGGTGCGTAGCTTCCTCCCATGGGGGTGGGGGAGGGGGGGTGTGTTCTGGTGGGCCTCTCAGGAAATTTTGAAAAATGTAATTGAATTTGTTGCCTTCTTGTGCAATCTGGGCCCTCTGTTATACAAATTAAAATATACAACATTGAAGTAAGAATTGTTACTTAGTTGCCTTATTTACAATGATGCAAACAGGGCTGGAAATAACAGTCGATCATTGCACATTGTCCGACCACATTTTGAATATGTCCGGTCAATTTCACATTATGATCGGACATGATGTCCGAACATTTCACCAACACCTATTGTCCATCTGTAAAATTTGGTTATATAAATTGTTAAAAAGGCTCGAAGTTGTGACCGGCACGGTCACCAATGTGGCTAAAATTTCATCTTTGGCGACCAAAAATTCTAGTTTAGTCGACTAACAAAAATATGTCTGCGTTCATAGGCTACCATAATGGTGACTATGTTTCTCTGTGTTGACAATCAACAACGGTTATTTTCTCAGTCATGATGTCCTTCCATAAATACATAGTGAAAGATCTTTACTTCTATAACATTCAACATAAGAAAAGAAAGCAATCTATCCTTTTGCTTTGTTGTAGAGGATTCCCTCACATCGGAAAACTTGCAAATGGCTGATCGTGTTTGAAATCGCCCTATAATGCATTGCAAACCCTTAAGCATTAAGTACACCATGTATACCTACCAATTGTGTCTTTTGTAATGCATACACAAAGTTAGTGGCCAAAAAAGTCTTGGAAATTTTTTCTTTACAGATGTTATGCTTTGAATAATTTTCTGAATAAAATTCCACTTGATTTTTATCACTTAGTCGCCAAATGGCTACTCAAGCATTTTGTTTAATTTTGGGCCCTTGACTCCGACAGTTTGAGCCATATCCAGGAGCTCATTATGGACTTCTGCCATATCATAAAGCAGAAGTGTTCATCTTTCCTGAACTTGCCAAATAAAGTACTTTACAGAAATCACCCTATTATGCATTGCGATATGCTGTTAGCCCTTCATGTATGTACCCTGGCGTCAATTTTGGTCAGGAGCCCATCACTAGGAGCCTGCAACTCCCATACTAAGCCTGTGTCAGTATTTTTACAGACCGGTCTATTTTTAGGCTTCTTTTCCCCCAAAACGTCAGTTCCCATCTACATGAGCATGCATTGGTAAGGGGAAAAATGGAGGCCTGAGGTGGACATGGCGACGTAATCTTCCGGTGAAATTACAAAGGTCGTGCTTGTGATTGGTCACTGAGGTTCCTGCAGGGGCTGAATTCGAGATAAATTCAAACTAAAAAAAGGTTGGTCTGTGAAAACACTGGGACAGGAATAATTGAGGAAGTTGCACAGTTCTAGTGATGGGTCTTCTTGGAATGACCCCAGCTTGGTTTACACCACCTATTAATTTGAAACTTACTTGACGGGAAGAACACTGCCTTTCATTAATAATATATTGTTATACCATTGGCAATGAACAAACGTGTCACATGACTATAATTATGTTGTAAAGGCAAGGGATAGAAGCTGCCATCTTTGTTTTGAAACAGTTGGTCCCATTTTAGTGCAATGGTTTTAACTCTCAACTTGATTGAAAAGTAGCACAATCAAATAACTGGGAGTAATTGCCTCTTTTACAAGGAACTTGTAAATGCCAGTATAATACAGAACCATAAAAGCATTCTTTAACTAACACTGAAACTCAAAAAAAGAAAGGATGGTCAAATTTCCATTGCAGTTTACAGCCGTGACTGCAAACATAAAATTGACTCAAGGGGTGTTTACATGACACTCATGCAATTGTCATCCTGAAAGGAGCCGAAAACTTGTACTGTGCAACTTGCATATATGTGTTTAGTATGAGTTCACTGTTATCATTTGCTCTAGTACAAGAATTTGTGGTATTGTGAAAACAAAGCATGACAAAACTGGGGTTAACTTGTACCAGCATGAAGTTCCCACCAGTTCCATGAAAACCAGCAGCCCTTTAGCCATGGAAAATCTAGTCACTTGCTCAGCAAAGGCTTCAAAAATAAAGTTGAAAATATCACCATTGTAATTGTGCCATCATATTTTCACAGTTACAAAAACACCCATACCCCTTTCTCCCTTGCACAGAAATACCATTTGAACTTTACAATTTTCTTTATGAAGTTTGCTTTTGCAATTCTACCATATTGACAATTACGATTTAGGGAGTTTGGGAAGACTCCGTATTCTCAGGTTCCCTTATTTGGGTGATTTTTCTTTAGACCAAGTTTCAATGTCAAAGAGCTGACTGCTTACTGTCTTTGAATGCCAAAACAGAGGATTCAGACAATGGCTCAGGTGATTTCCCATCAGTTACAACTGTGGTGTCTTTCTCGAGTATGCTGCAGGAGACTGCATTGTGGTAACAGATGAGGACCTAGGTACTAACCGTTTTGGAAATTTATCAATCAAGCTTGACCTTTTATCCCTACCCAGTGTCTGGTTACTTCTTTTGCTTTGTTTTGAAATATTTTTTGTATAATTGAGCCTTTTCCTTTCCTGTTTGTCTGTCAAGATTGCTGGACTTTTGGAACATGTGGCAGGTGAATCCCATGAATTTGGATCATCTGACCAACTTCTTGTTGGAGGTGAATGTAATCTTCCTTCCCTGTGCTATGTGCGAGCACCATATGGTCTGGGACTAGGGCTATGGTTTGAGGGCCGTCCACCATAGTAATTTGATGGAGAGTTGTTATAGCTGACATCATAACAGCTATTGAAATAATTATTTAGTCTTAGAGAGAACTTTTCCTGCAAATGGCTAGGTCTGGGGCTTTGGCAGTAATTTTGGTTCAGAGCTAAACAAAAAGAGACATATGATTATCCAACTGTTGTACTCCTTTACCCATTAGCTCCTGCAAACAAATCTGGACAGTTTCCACCTTTGCATGGGCAGCACCTCGACTTGAAGTTCAGATAATGTTTGAAGGAGGATGGAGTGGTCATTGACAGTCAAAACCTGCAGCTATAATTGCTTTACAAATGTCTGGGGCCCAGTTGTTGAAAGGCTGGATAATACTCATCCACTGAAAAAATCACTATCCACTGATGATTGTTGACAAAGCATACTACGCCATACACTGGATGGTGATTTATCCAGTGGATAGCATTATCCACCCATTGAACAACTGAGGCTTGGTGGCTTACTGTCTCAAGGACTTTTGTCTGGGCTTATATTGATGAAACTTTGGGAAGTGTTGATACAAGTAACAAACAGCATAGGTTGTCTATGAAAGAAATTTCAGCCTGTAACACTCAAGGGGCAAAACAAATGCTATGCTACAAGGCCAAGTAAAAGCTGAGCTATTTATTGAACCACATTCATAGATGTTGGTCACTATCCTTTAGACACTGTATTGTAAAGAGAAACCACCACCCCTGGCAGGATAGGTTCACTTTAAAAATCTCAAATGTTGCCAAGAGTGTTATTTTAAGAAGGTAAGAGAGATGAGGTTTATTTCTACACCAACTGCTTTGACCACTCAGACAGGGTTGCTTATTAAATTAAAGGGTGTTATTCAACACTAAGACAAGAAACAATTCTGGCATTGAGTTATTTACAACAACAGTACTGAATTTCAACATACCATGACTTGTATATTCCGAGGACTTGTAATTTGCAGCATTCCTCTTGTGATTTTTAATAATTTCTTCCAAATTAACACCATTTGCAGGGACCTTATGTTTACAAACAGCTGCTAATACTCTTGGATCATAATCAGGGCAGACTCTATTTGAGTACTTGATGGGTGGCAATTCTGTAATCTTTTTGTTACAACAGCAAAGAAGTTGGCTCTTGTCCTTTCCCTGGTGTAAGACATAAAAGACCAAACTTAGGCAATTTTCAATGAAGCCAGGAAATCTCTCTGTATGTTTTATTCTGTGATCAAGATAGTAACAAAATCTTGTTTTCACTTCAGCAATGTGGTGTTAGTTATCTCTTCTTTGTTCTGATTCAGCATCTTGGAGACCTCCTTCACTTCTGCTTCTGCCTGAAAAAGGGGTCAACTGAACAGTGAAAACAGGTGTGCTATTGCTGCTACCCCAAACCTTAATCTTTACTGATTTTGCCAATGTAAAAGGAATGGAACCAATCAAAAGGCACTACTAACACGTATTAAAAGTCACATGAATGTGCTGTAAGTCCCAACACAAAATAAGCATTCTGTTATTTTAATACATAATAAATTTATTTATTAATTAAACAGGTCACAGACAGACAGTGTCAAATATATCGAAGAAAAAAAATTGTTATTCAAGACCAAAGAAAAGTGAGCCACAGGAAATCAAGAAATGGCCTATTCATTCTAATTTTTTGCCCCGTTCTGATAGGAACAAGCAAATTATATTTAAAACTGATTAATGTGCGCTTGTTCTGCTTAAGGACTGTGTAATAAATAGGCATTCCCTATTCTTCCCTTTTGCCTTAACTGGTTGAGAAAGGAAATAAGTTTTGTACCTTTTTAATTTGCTCTCAGTGCTCTTTGTGCAAGGCGGTCATCCCACAGTCAAAGAAACCTTGACAAGGTAGCTGGTGACAAGTGTTGACTCTGGCCTCTATAGTGACAGTTACTACTTGTAAAAGCTATGTTTTGGCCTAATGGCTCTCTTTGTCTTGGGTTTTCCCTGAAAGATGACAGGGTTGGCTGAGCTATCTCAAAGTGGTATTGCAGAGTGCTTCTGTGCCCTTCTCATTTTTTTGTCATTCTATCAACTGCCTGTGTGCTTGTTTGTAGCTGTGTTGGGAGCTTTCTGGTGTGAAGATTGTTTTTGACAATTTTTACTTTCAGCTTGCCTCTGTTCTTGACCTCTTTTATTTCCACGTCAACTTCCCCCATTCGACATCGAATCTTTGAAGGGAAACCATGGAATGTTGGTCTAAGGTTGTTCCGAAAACGGATTCAATAAGTTGTATTTTCTCTGTCGCCTCTTTGATATCAGCAACTTTTTTAATTCCATTGAAGTCCAGTAATACAATTTTTCTGTCCTAAAAATAGTTAGGTATCTTGATGTAAACCTACCTTTTCTGCCCCATCCATAAAACTTGCTTCGATGTCAACCATCTTTGATATCTTTCCCGCCACTACGGGAGAAGTTCCTGGTTCTTAGCAGTCCAAATATGGTTTAAGCATATTGTTCATTAATCTAGTTAAAATTCGAGTATTGGATCGAGTCTTGAATTTTCTACTCTTCACTTGAAGAATGGACTATTAAAACAAGTAATGAAATCAAATTTCCAATAATGAACTCATTCATTCACCCTTGGCAGGAATGCTTGAGCTGTTTTGACTGTAATGCTCTTTACCATGCACTGGTATCAAAACTGGCAAACACTAGGATAAATGAATTTATGAATGCTAGAATGGAATAACCAAGGGAAGTGGTGAACGCCGATGAAATGCTTGGACCATCTCTTAAAGCTTTTGCTTTGGTGACAAAACGCAAGTTATTGTTATTTTGGAGTTATTTCCTTTCAGAATTCTGTGAATAGGTAAAGTGGGCCCCAGTTCAATCATTGTTATTGCTTGTAACTTTTCCAATTACATGTGTTGCACTAACATCTTTAACAATTCTTCGAGTAAATTGCAGATAACCAGTCTTGGGCCAGCAGTAGCTTGTCTAGTCGGGACACAATGCACAATGTTGACATCTTGGTTATTTATATCCACTCCTGAAGCTTTTAGGAGGTTTATGCATAAAGACATAGTGGCGAATGCCGATTCTTGCGGGTCCATTTCAGGGAGACCAACTACCTTGACATTGTACTGGTAGCTGTAACGCTGAATTTCATCGATTGTATTTCTGATATCATCTACTCAAGAAGTTAGAGCATTTGAATGTGACCACAAGTGGAGATTGTTGTAAGCTTTTCCATAGAATTGAAGAGTGTTCATTGCTTCGTCTTTCGTGATGGAGCAACTTGCTTCACCACCATTGCCAGATTCCTGTGCATCGTTACGTGTGAGAGTTTACTGCAGATTTTCAAATCCATGTGTAAGGGTAGTGATTTCTGCTTTTAGGCTGTCATTTTCCCTTTTCGATGATGTTACAGTGGCATTAGGCATATTAAAAGCTACTTAAGTTCAATCTGATCAGGGAGCTACCGAAGACACAACTGCTCTTACTTTGCAAGTAACAGACCACCACTGTCAAGTATTCCCAATTTTAAGAAAAAACTGCTAGAGTTTTGGGTAAAATAATTACTGAACTGGCAAAGGCGCACACTGTTGCACTATTTATGTAGCTGTATTCTTACTTACGAGGTGGCATCAACTGAAAGCTTGACGGTTTCTAGAGGTCACCTTGCCTCACATTAAAATATTTATCAATACTGTATATTAAGTAAAAAGGCAAAATAAACAGAACAAATGAAAAAACATAGTCGTAACAAAGAATGTATCAACAATGTTTGCCATTTGTCCTTATAAAAATTTTTATCACCTTAAAGATAAAATTAAAAAATATTCAGACTTCTTGTCAGCTAATGGTGTAAAATTGGTTTTATATTTATCTATGCAATGGCTTAATTTCCAGTTGCCATTGGTGAATACCCATAGAGATTGGTCACACCTTGTGTCTATTACATCTTATGCAGTGCCTGAAATTAATTTGGACTAAATAAACCACTATGCAAAGGTTATTCTCAGGCCTGGATGAGGAAAAAGATTTTGTTTAAAACCGGTGGTACCACTTGAAGCACTTAGGTCCTATTATTATTACTTTGGTCCTATACATACACTCTAACTTGATATACATCGTCATTCCTGAATATGCTACGTTCGAAAAGGGATGGGTTAAATTTGTATGAAGAAAAAGCTTCAAAAAAGAAACACAACAACTATGAAATAGTTACAAAGTTGAAATTAGAATAAGATGCAGATGTTAGCATGTTGCCCTGTCAGTTGGATCCAGTTTTTTTTTTAATCTTGATAAGTCTCTTGTAGCAAAACTCCTTTAATTGCTTACATCATCAATCAATAATGTTAACCATCCTCCTATGTACCAATGGGATTCACAGCCAACTAATTAAACCTAATTTTAGTAACTATGAAACAACAAGTCAACACTGTGTGACAGCTATTTACTGTAGAACGTTGTGCTGTGAACGGAGATCTCATTGACAATTTTGATTAGCTTCAAAGGGGGCAACTGAGAGAAGAAGAGAACCACCTCATTGGTATTATCCTATTCTGGATTCCACATTTATTTATTGGCATTAATTTATTATTGTAAGCCTCTTTATTGATTCAATATGAAAACTCCACTCAGAGTTCCTTACCAGACTATATCTAGCGTTTTAAGGGTCCATTTGCTGAAATTCTTGAAATATGACTACTGAAAGTTGCTTATAGTCAGAGTAGCCACATAAATTTGTAGTCACATAAATTTACTGTGCAGGACTTAGAACATCAACCAGAAGTTAGGATATTTATTGCTATTGATGTCTTTGGGCCCTGACAGCAACCCACAACTTTCCTTGGTTATTGTGACAGCAACAAAATTGAACACTGTTTAAGACTATTTAAAAATTGTGACATCCCTCCCCGACTAACCTGCCATGCGAGAAACTTTTTCTGTCTCGATTTCCTGGTGTTGTCAGGATATTCTGTGGACATAACAACAAAGTGTAACTTACTTATTGAAGTGTCTATTTCTTGGCGTGATTTTTTACAATGCAGAATCATCCACCCTTGTAAATGTAGCTTAAAACTGTTAAACTGAGAACTTAGAGACATCTCTCTAATGCTTGAAGTTATGTTATGATCCTTATGAAGGCAACATGCAGTGAAGGCTGTATACACTAGACTCCTCAAGACAATAGTCTGTAAATTTATAACTGAACTTCAGTTTGAAAACTCTGTTGCTTTGAAGATAACATGCTAGATATGACAAAGCTGTACCTTTTTTCATGTTTATGACACCATTTTTCAAAGAAAGCCATTCCTTTCTTGATGTTATGGAGAACAGGGCTGTTCAAATTGTTTACCCTGGGTTTCCTCAGGAGTCCTTTCCCAAAGATGAGGTGACAAGCATCCATGAAATCAATCACTCTCCTGATTGGTTTCTTTGGTAAGGACTTGAATTGCTGCAATCATGTAATGTTCCTATGAATTAAAACAATATTTATTTATTTATTGATCAATGAACAATTATGGTAGAAATCTATGAATTAAAAATCCAAATGGAGGAACTGTTGTAAGCAAATGGGGTTTCCCCGCTATTTAAACCCTGATTGGTCAGCACCAAAAGGGGGCCTTTCATGGAAAGATATTACACTTTCTAGTGTAGATAAGAGATAAGCAAATTTGAAGCCCACATGTCAATACTATTATTTCTGGGCAATCACAATATAGTCACCTGGATGATCTTAGCTGGTCTCACATTGAGACATGTCCAGTTGTCGTGGTAGACAAACGCATATTTCAATCCAGGGACTTTGCAGCTTAGACCCCTCTCTGCTCATTCCATTTCTTGCCTGTAGATCATTTTGATCGCGTTCCATCCAAACATGGTTCCATCTAGAGTGAGCCTCTTTGAACCCCTGCTTCTTGAGCTGTACAGGGCAGCTGTCATGTTTTAAAGCTGTGAGATACCAAGAATTAATTTCAAATGTACTCTGCCATTTTTACATTCAATTGACCAGGTGTAATAGAGGTGGATCACCAAGGCCACTTTTGGAAGAATCAAAAAAGCTGTATGTGCTTCTCCAATGCCTAGGCCTTCAGGACTGGGTAATACGACTCAGAATAGATTGTACACTGGACATGTAGAAAGAGTACCTTACTCTTAAAACAAAATTCCTCGCTGGAAAGAATGGCTGGGGTATGGGGCCTCTGTTACTTCGACCATCCCTCATGCTTAATATAGAAGAGGATAACATGTTTTTGAGCATAGCACAATGCTACTGAATATAATTGCCCTTCCTCACAGGCAACAACATTAACACCAAATTAATTCTCTTCAGGCAGCTAAACAGTTAACCTTGTTACTATTCAGCTAATTCAGAGTATACGTAAGATAAAATATCTACTACATACTACAAAATCTGAATTTGCCATATATCACTAAAGTACCTGATGACTTTGGCAAATCATTGCAAATATTGGATTGTCATGTGGATCCTCTGGATTGGGAAAAGGCATCTACAAGATATTTTCTGCTCAAATCTTCTGCATCATCATACACAGGCAGTACTGCTCTTGGAAACCTGCATAGGATTTTGAGCAGGGTCAAAATAGGACCCAATCATATCATAACCTGAAGTCAGGTCCCTCCAGAGAAATTGGACAATAGAACTAGCCCTTTGGCAACCACTCTGAATGGCAGATGAGAACACATCATGTAACAAAGGCAATTCATCTTCAGCCACGGTAAATCCTGTTATGCCACCATCCTTAAGGTTCCATGCCATCTTCATTTGCACCTTAACCCATTGACTCCTGTGCCGCCTGTAACCGGCCTTGACATGCCTTGGCCTTTGTTCCACTTCTGACGTCATTACCTTTGACCAAAATTGACATCATCTATGCTCAACTTCTGCAGGAGGAAAAGATCTTTCCAATGATACTCAGATCAGAGTGATTGGCTCAGTGGAGCCTGAAATGTGCACGAAAATGCTCAAAAAGTTGAGTGAAAAGCTGAGTAAAATTTCTTGTGACTACATGTGGCTACTCCATGGTAAAACATTGCCTGTCAGTGATGCTTTCTCAGAATTTTTTGAACTGGAAGCAAGCCCAATGGAAGGTCACTGTTCCGTATGTCCCAGGTTCGAAGGTCAGCAAAAAGGTTCAGTCTTTAGAACATACAACATTTTAATTTCCGAGGAGATAAACGTGTACACTTTTCAACATGGCCGACAACTCGCAACCTCGTGGTCGAACAACAGGTCTTACTGCGCATGTGTGCAAAACTCGTACTAGGAGGGGTACCCCAGGGAATTGCTAATTTACAACAAGGCTTTCTGCAGAACATCCTCCCCTTCCTTGATAAGACAATATCAACAAAATTGCACAAACAGAAAAAACACTATGAAAAGAAAAAGGTTCGGTTTCAGATTCTGTGGCTCGATGTTGTATCTTGGATCTTGCTCTGGTCTAAGGCTTCTAGTTCTTTCAACTCATTACTTCCACCAACAAAGTTAGTTCCATTGTCACAAACAACATCTTTGGGAACACCACATTGTGACGTCATTCAAAAGAATGCATTTAGGAATGAATCAGTGTCAAGGCTGTATGCTAATTCAAGATGCAAAGCCCTAGTCTCTAGGCAAGTAAACAGACACAGGTATCTTCTGGCGTGTCTTTCCTCTCCCCTGTTTGGTCATGAAAGGTCCACCAAAGTCAACAGATATGTGGCTGAATGCTCGAAGGGACTTCCGTGTGGGTAATGCTGGCAAAGGGGCCATGATTTACTTAGCTGGAGAAGCCTTCCTTCTTCTACACTGCATGCATTCTCTTTCCCACTCTCTAATTGCTTCTCTTGCAGAAATTATCCAATACTGGACTGAAAGCTGCGCTAGTACTTGGTTGGTCCC
>Ga0126339_10003776_pt1 | contig 11083 bp, 4 predicted proteins | sample OrbTmetagenome_2_FD_92532 | JGI IMG/M metagenome (GOLD analysis project Ga0126339, IMG submission 92532) | Coral microbial communities from Petempiche,Puerto Morelos, Mexico - Orbicella T R C metagenome | ecosystem: Host-associated > Invertebrates > Cnidaria > Coral | place: Petempiche,Puerto...
AAAAAATCTGCTACACAAAAAACTAAAAGGAAAAATAAAAAAAAAAAAAAAAAAAAAAAGGCAATTTAAACAGACACGCGTTTTGTTCTACTGCGTATCGCCCGTCGATTTATTATTTCGTAGCAGTAGTTATGAATGAGTAGTGGTAGTAGCAGCAGTAACGAAAGAAAACGACTTGAAGAATAAAAGCACAAAACACGTAGACTAAACAACACAACGAGCAGAGAGGTACATTGTATTGATCTGCGGATTGCAAGAAAAACAATGGGTGGGGTGGGAGAGTGCAAGCATCTTTTCTGCGCGTTATAATGATTTTCCAGTGCTAAACCAAATATAATCGAAAATTCAAGAAATGTGCTACAAAAAATACAGATAAGTTGTTCCAGATCATTGCGATAACGAGACAGAATTCAAAAACAGAACTCGCGAACTTGCATATTGTTTTGTTTTCCGCGCGCCCTCCGACCTTGCAGTCAAAGTAAATTTATAACATGATAACTGCGTTTGGTCATGAGAAAAAAAGAAGAAAGTTTCTCGATTCAGCTCCACGAGGCCTCTTATAAATCAGAAAACAGATGCAGTACACTGCAGATCTTGGGAAACTCTAAACGTTCAACGACTGTACCAAGTCAACGATACTAACAGTTGACAAAAGTACAGGTCATATCGCATTGAAGACAATGTACAACCCACAAAATCCCAGGTATCACATGTTCAAGTACATGTTCATTTCTTTCACCAAATGGCATAATTTAAAAAAAAAAAAAAGCATGTAGTTAAAATTTGGGTCAAGACCGCAGATGAAGTATCTTCTCGACGCGTTGCTTTATTGTACAAATAAGCCGGCCGAGCACAGAACGACTCCGGTCGCTATCAATGATAGATCGATATATCACATAAACATCCCGCTTTGTTCGGCGGGTTTTGATCATTGACCAAGACACTTTCACAACACGTACTTTGTTTAGTTCAAATTGACCAAAGAGAAACATCAAAATGCTAAGCAAGCACTGAGAACTGAAGAATCGCTGCTAAGATAAATTCAAAGTCACAAAAGAGAATTAAAACTGAGTGTTACAATTTCCACAAAGACAATCAGTTCAGGGCTACAGCGAAAAATAAAGCTGAAAAATTAAAAATAAAACAAAATGGTTTCGGTTCCTTTTCGATCCTTCTCAAGGAGGCGTTTATTTACCTAAACCACGATTCTTTCCAAACGCAAATCTAAGCAAACCATTGTCAGCATTTTGGACAACGATAAAGAATTAAGGGGACCATTAATGAGTTCTTTAAGCGCAATTTGAAATGAAAATTGTCCACACCGAGCACGAACGATTCGAGAGTAAAGAAATGAAAGCAAACCTTTTCTTAAGTTCCTCAAAGTGATCCGGACTTTTGTCAGCCATGTTGGTGGAGTCCCCGGCGCCGACTATGCTTCCGTTCGGAAACGTGAAGCGTTACAGCTTCTTCCTTAATCACAATGGTAACACGAGTCGAGAGCTGCACAAGGACATCGGAACTGAGCAATTTACACTGCCACCGAAACTAACTTGTAGTTACTCGTAGATGCGTCCCGGTCATGCAGGAGATACGTCCTGAAAAGCTTTCTTGTACAGGTTACACGTTTTCTACACGTCTGCTAGCGATGTGCCTCGCCAATTTTTGGCACGGTTGAGTGCGACGAAATCACGTTTGGCTTCGATGACACGGCAATATACACTGTACCTGCAAATTGCTCGGGGTTATAATGCTTTACGTAACACTTGACGCGTCTCCAAATTATCACCAATTTCGCCGGTGAAATCTAAAAAAACTTTGAAGCGCAAATAAGAGGGCTCTTTTCCCTCAACGAAAATAATGCGGAGCAGTCAAAGCGAAGTGAAATCCATCTTGTTTACATGGTTTCATTTCGGCCGGTTAAGAACTTGTTCTAGAATGTTCCAAGCCAAAACATCAGCCCGCGAAATTAAGGTTGACTGAATATGTTATCTCTTATTCGACGTGTGTCTTCCAAGTTGTTTGCATAAGAAATCAAACAAGTCTTATGTTTCAGCAAACGTACCAAATGCAAAATCGAAGTTTCTAGAACGAATGGATAGGGAAGCAAATTCTTCAAACTGGCTTTTGGCTTCTAGGCAGCGAGTTGCTTAGAAGCTCACCAACGCCGAACGGCAAGCTTTTCCGACAAATTTTAAAGTCGAGTTTTTAACGGGAGTTTCAAGACTTTTTTATGCCGACGACCTCAACGAAAAATGCTGAACATACCATAAAGAAATCATGCTCTTAAAACTAATTCATGAATGGTCAACGGAGAATACTTAAAAATAATTCGGTCATTTTAGTAGGCTGAAATCTCTTGATTATAATATTTTCACATTAACCCGATTAGGCTCCAAAACTGGTTGTTTGCACAAATGAACAAAATTAGCCGGATCGGAGAGAAAATTACAATAACAATGAAATGCTCTCTTGGATGTTGTATTATTGTCATACGTATTTCTTTGAATTTGAAGGGTCGAAGCATTTGTCATTTAATGAAATAAAACAAGCTCTTCACACGTACACTTCATTTGTTTCCTAAAAAAAATAAAATTTGTACATAACTTCCTACGTCCAAAACAAATTTCTTTATTGATGCTTTTCATCCACGGAATAGAGCAATAGGTCGTCAAATGAAATAATCGGGTTCTGCAATTCTGGTTTCTAGGGTTTTGTTTAAAAGTCAAATACGATTTCACGTTGCTTTCCTCTCTTTTTCCCTTGAGGATAGAACCCTCAAAACTATCTGGATGAGCAAACGATAAAACAGTGAACTTTGTTGTCGAAGGTATTTTCGACTTAACATCATGCTTGGGTCACGTTACTGAAATGTTTTGAAATGATCGGACCAGCCATCGCGTGATCTACCGCTGATTTGAGTTTACGATCGTATTTCAAGGCAATTACAAAGATAAACAGTTCTGATATTCTTAGCTGTCGCCGGTGTAATTTTAAAACTTTAACCGCGGAATTGAACGCGCGCAAATTGTCCAAGGGAATTGCGGAGCAGAAGCTTCGTTTGCAGAAGACGTCGCTCTTTTAAACTGGAACTGCATACCTAATAAGAAAATCTCATAATGGCCTCAGCTCTTGCACATTAATTAGTGCCGTACAATTTGAATACAGATAACAACCTGGTGACACGCTGGGATATTACTGAACAACCTAAAACGCACGCCTGGGATTTATTTCCAAACAAACAACTTCTAGAAGATGCATGTCGGAAAGAAGTATCTTTGTATCTAATATTCTTGGTGTTTTGGCCTACGGGTCAATTAAGGATTGGAATTGTAAATTCATAAACAAAGATAAAATGAATAACAAACTTAACCTCCGTGACCCGACTAACTGAGCGACACGCTTCGCGACAGCCTAACCACGCCTCGTTTTCATGGGTTACTTCCGAACTACCGGTTGAACTAGACTGGCGACAGTAGATTCTAGATTACTGAACACAAAAAAAAATTCCAGCTTTTGAAAAACTCTGGCAAAGAAAAAGGCAATTTCTCCTGGCTAAAAGGGAAGCTTAACTGAAATTATACACACCCTTCAAATGCGCCTTGAGATGTTCATACAATTTGCGAAATTTGTCTAGACATATCTCACTTCTCACTCCTTAATGTACAGTAACTTTAAACTGCTCTGTATCAACAGGGTTGAAATCTCTCCTGAAGCGCAACCGTAAATCGTGTTATGAGGTTTTCAGAAATTTCGAGTCCAAGCCTCAAAGGCCAAAGGTTTCGATTCAATATCAGCTGAGTACTGAACAGTACTTTCACGAAGGGCTGTTGGTTTTGTAAGTTTTCTTGGCGAAATTTATCTCTTTATCTCTCTCATTTTAAGGTTTTGGTTCCTGAATCTCCCAAGGTAAATTCGTTTGAAATTTAGGAAACGATTTTCCAGCTAACAATGAGGTTTATGTCTTCAAGTCAAGTAGTAAATTGCAAAACTTAACACAGGCAAATTACAAGTAATGAGTGAACGTAAACCGCTACGTTAATCGGGGATTCGTTAACCGAATTCGTTGGTAATTTTTTTTGTGAGCTTTATTTAAAATGGATATCCACCTGGACCAAGTTTTCTTTTAATATGTAGCCCACCCGTTAAGTTCAGCTGGCTCAAAATTCTCACCAAAAACAACCACAGCGAAAAAAAACAAAACAAAACAAAACAAAACAAAACAAAACAAAACATAAATAACAAAGGGATGCGAAACCGAAGAAAATACTCCGTTTTGTGTTAAATTTGTGCTTAAACAAACTAACAGTGCTAGAAAGTTCAGAATTAAATACATGCTTAGCTTCATGCACAAATTAAACAATGCGCATGCGTATTTTTCCTCGCACGTGTTCCGAGAACAAAGTGTTACCAAGTGTTAAGCGTGCGCTGCAGAGTGGCCACGTGCGCTTTGAATTGCGCGCATGTGTATTTTGCGTAGTCCCAAGAAGAACGTGTATCGCGGCTTGCTTCTTGAATTGAAGTCCGCCTGAAGGCATTGTGCCTGTTCTGCTCTCGAGGTGTTTCAGTTGGATGACACAGTGCTGAACAATAAATATCATCAAAATTAACGTACACTCGTGCATTCTCGGAATAACCACAAGACAGATTAGAACCACGGCAATAGACTGCTCGTTTGTCGAAGTTTAAACAACATATCTAGAAAAGCTGTTGCAAAGAAGTGAAACGTCTTTTCGAATTTTGTTCAGTGTTGAGCTGGACGTCCCAGGTTTACGCCAAAGTACTTCATGGCGAAAAGCCTATTCTGTCTTTAGGACGCGCAAGCCACGATCAAAGAGCTGGGTTTTATTCGCTTTCAAATTTATTCGTCTTATGGCTGCCTAAGTGCTTTGTTGGCGACCAACTGTCCGCAATCAAGCACTAATTGATAGCTCAGAGAAAGCAAGACAATAGCGCACACTTAGAGGTTTTGTGGTCTACCTGCGATGCTTATCGATAGATCTTTCTCGAACAACGTGAAATTACTTAGCAATGCAACAGAAAACTTATACACGAATCCTGACAATGATCAGCGAGATTTTTAGCAAGCTGCGTTCACAGCCTGTAATGATTCAGCTGTGATAACTCTCTTTTTTCCCCTTTGAAGTACATGGTATAATTATAAATTGGCTTGGCTGAATGAAGGCAGTAATTTTGGGAAAGTTTGAAAACCGCTGGGTCAGGGTTAAATGAGTCTTAAGTGTAAATTTCACCACAGGAATATTTCCTTTGTGAAAATAACTTATTGTCACCATCGGCCTTATCCCATTGGATCGCTGACAGATTTGAACCCCGTTAATTAAAATCTAAACTCCAGAAATTTCGAAGTGAAGATTTTTGCATAATTGCGGCCACCGACAACGATCAAAAGAGTAGTCTGAAAGAGGAAAAAATATTTTGTTTTGATAGACATTTGTTCAAACCGATAATCTCTAATCTTTCCAAACTGGCATTTTCCAATCTTGCAAAATTAAAGCAAGGTGTATGTTTCGAAGACCCTAACCTGAACTCAAGAAAATCAATTAAACTTCTTCTTGTCAGTTTTATTTGCTACAGGCTGGAAGCTCACTTTAAATGTTGTAATTTGAAAGAAAGGAAATTAAAAAGACCTCCAACACTTTAAATTGGCCATAAGGGAAAGGGTTTGGCCTTTTTTACCGCGTGGAAGAAATTGCTTAATACCACATGCTGGGAATCGATCACGATAGTTTTATAATGGACAGGTAGAAGTTTCCAGAAATTCTCACAAGACAAACCTCAACCCGCGATGAACTTCTCAAACGGTACCAAAGAAAAATCCGCCGTTTCCTCCGAAATTTAGATTTCGAGCTGTGCTTAAGAGCTGGGAGTCGTAAAAAGTTCAGAATTTCGATCGCACTGTTATAGTTTACCGATGGAAGCAAGCGATAATTTTCCAATGTGGTTATTACATGAGGTCAGTTTAAATAATCATAGGCCCACAGCGTTGTAATTACAATATGGATGTCTCAGCTGAAGGCGTGTTAGGCAGAACACCAATGAAAGTTGTAACAAACAGCCGTATTGTTTTTTTCAAACTGTAAGTTGTTCTCTGAATGTAAGACGACAAGAGATATCGACATCCCCGCTACTTTATCGACAGCTTGTTGAGCCGACAAGGTTACAAGATTAAGGCCAGAAAATCGCCAAGAACATGAAGTCATCACGTATCATAAACTAGAATTTCTAAAAAGGAAATGCAGTCATATGGCAATGGGTGAAAAGTACCCACAGTTTTGCCAGTTTCGTGCGAGTAAAACAATTGATACTTTGTAAGTCCATGAAAGGCTACGAACTTTCTATGGGTCGATGGTTTTTGAAGAGGTTACCGACGGCAAAGTAATTTCCGCTTTTTACAGAACACCACTGATAAATTATCGTTGAATCATATAACTGGTGAAATATAATCTATAGTTTCGCACAGCAAAGAAAATAAAAAGGACTTATTACTATTGAAATGAGTCAATGTAATCAATTTTTTCACTACAGCCGGAAAACGTCGAAATATTGATTGAATATATAAAATGACTCACCTTCCAGCTGACTTAAAGCGTCCCATCACGGTATCTGAAATAAACAGGAGAAATAAGAAGCTAATAGGAACTGCGTTGCATTTTGTCACACAATTTTCACCCTAGGGTAAAAAGTTCTAACTTTAACCATTCGTTATTGGTGTCCCGATCAAAAAATAAAATAAAATTCAAGTCGCGCGTGAAAGCTATCGTGCAATTTGAGAAAATCCCTTCGTATATTTAATATATAGAAAATAAATTATTCTAAATAACACGATCTGAATTCTAACAACATGAATTGACCTTTATTCGGTTTCTTCGACAGCGAATAATTTACTTAAAAAACACGGTTAAGTCACGGGGTTTATTCAATATGATTTTTATCAAACGTGCGACGTCTAGATTTAAACGCACCAGGCTCTATGATCGAGAAAACATTTCCACCCTGTGCCATCTATTCCATGTCAAATACTCATCAATCCAAGCACAAAAATAAAATACAGGCAAGATTTTTTTTAAAAGAGAGGTATGTTTATGAAAGCCGCATGTTATTCCTACACAAATGATCTGGTATACAGAGCTGTACACTTAGGCGCGTGGGCGTCACAAAACGACTTTTAAAATTATTTTCTTGATACTTTGTTACGGTATAAAGAACTCGGAATATGACAAACATTCAGCCCTAAGTGTGCATTGAACAAAAATGTCATTTCTCTGGTAAAGACAAAAAGAGACCTCATAAACTTTTATACGCAAGCAAACCAAGTTCAGATAACTCAGTCGCTTTAAAACGACGCACTACTGTAGTGATAAAAACAAAAACTCGAGAAACAAACTGAAATCTCCCGATTGTTCATCTTCAAACTGAACATAAAAAAAAAAAAAAAAGGAAAAGAATAGGAAAGACAATGAAGAACATATTAAGCGCAAACCTGCGAGACTTTGCGACATTTCAGACAGATGACTCCCACGCCGACCTGTAGCCATATCAGAGAAAAGAACGGATCGTTTGAGACTGCAGAGTGTTCAACAGAACTGAATCTTGATCATACGTGCTCGAGCAACAGATACCAGCGCGAAAAGAGCAGAAGTGACCACAACACGATCCGAGGTGAATCTATCGATGCATAAATCAACAGGAACAATATACCACAACAAGGACCGAGAGAAAGTTCTCGAAAGACATCTGTGTCTTTTTCCATAAATTTAATTGGCATCGAGAGCACATTTTGTGTGGCTTAATATTATTGAAAGCGAATTTGAACGATCGAATTACGCAGCGAGGAAAACCTTATATTGCAGGAACTAAATGACTGAGAACGGGACAGCTGACTTATTATCCAAATGCTCTTACTATTCGACAGTTCAAGATAATTGACCGTTTACATTTTCAAGATCTTGTCTCGTGTTCAATGTTTTGGTGCATACCCACGTGGAAAGCCAACAAATTTCTTTAGACAGCTGCCTGTCACTCAAAATTGCTGCCACAGGCCTGCAGAAGGAAGTTACTGGAAGCACAACCTTATGCAAAAAGAGAAGCGGGATAATTTTCTATCTTCTTCACGGCGCCTATTTGGAAATTGAAGCGCGCAATCGTTTGATTTATACGGCCATTTTTTTTTTTTTTTCAGAGCAACCACGCATCGTCTACGATCTAAATTATCCAACTATTCTTCATTCGTAATTCGCCATGCTCTTCCGCATGCTTGTTCCATATTTGATTTATTGTCAATTCTTCTGCGTTTTTCGACCTTAGGAAACTAACATCGTGAGGCTCACTTCGATTTGAACCGGCAAAATATTGAACATCACAAACTCCGCTCTATATATTGATTACCGATTCTTTCGGCCGGGCCAATACTAAATTGCTCTGTTCAACGACAACACCCAAAATCCTCAACCGAGTACTATTGTCTTGATATACCACAAAATTCTCCGAACTGACACAAAGAGAAATTTATGGCAGTTCTTAGGGAGAATTCACATTTCAATCTGGCATTGACTTGGGGTTTTTATGTTATGCCCGTTCGTAGGTGGTCGCAACAAATTCTCTGAACTAGTACTGAGAAAAATCTATGACAATCCTTAACGAGAATTCATATTTCGATCTGGATCGAAAGCAGGGTTATTTTTGTTGGCAACCATTCCTGAGATATTCAAATGACAGAGACCTTGGCGGCCATGTGGGAACAATAAAGCTAATTAGGATTCTTTTGTTCATGACGGTCCAACATGGCGGCGATGAAGTCAGTCGCAAACGATCTATTAGGCGTACGTTGAACAAATTTAATAAATCAATAGGATTTATGCGAAAAATTTAACCCTGAGGAAAACCAGTATTAAGTTGAGTCTGACCACTGTAGCCACAACAGCTTTTTCTAGACGATTTTCCGATATAAACACAACTCTTCTCGATAAAACTTCGACGATTCCCTACGTCTACAATGAAAACAGCAGTCCGGATATTGCGTCTATCACTAGTGAACATGGCATGTAAAACGATTTGAAATGAGTTCATATTTTCGCAGACAACACCGAATGCGACTGGATTTAGACAATCTCGCATTATATTCGTCTAAATTAAATTCCTCTAGCCTAAAGCAAACCGGATAAAATGACTTTGTCTGAAATTTTTTTGGGTTTAATACCAAAACAGCGAGTGCCATGATTTGTCCACAGGACAACCCCTGTTGTTTATTACCCTCGGTGTATACGTAAATCAGACTGATTTTTAAATGTTATCGTAATAAGTGAACAGAGAGAAAGAGAAAATAAAAAATATATATATATCTATATCTATATATCATTATTTAAAGCTGTATTTAGGTTATTTCAGTTTTGATCATGTGTTCTTTCCTATGATCTCCGATTGTAAGAAATCCCTTTCAAAGTTGTCAATTTTTCACCGCACGTGATTCCAATGGAACTCAACGGGCTTCCTCATTTTGCGGCGTCATTCGATTCATCTAGAATACAAACTATGAACTTGGCCCAACATCACCCTAACGTTCTAATCACCGCAAAAAGATTAAAACATGTACGATCAAACGAATTTCTCCAAAGCATCTTTCAAACGCAGAGAGCTACTGGCTACATGTGAAACGAGCCTTCAAGGTCATTTATCTTTACCATCGACAAATTGATAAATAGCGAAGTGTCTCACTTGTCAACCGGCGCAGTACAACAGCTTCTTCGGAAAGTGATGACTAGAACGAAATCGACTCCAAAAATAACTATTTGTTTTCGGATCATCGAGCCAGGCAAAAAAAAAAAAAATGCTCAATACTTCTATACGTCTTTCTCGACATCCGCTTTACAGCTGCACCACCCGCTCTGTATATATATATAAATAAACCTCAGCTTATTTGATCTGAGCCAATATTGCTTTCACGCCGTTTAATTGAAGGGAGAGGTAGTTCGGGAAGTTCTGACAACAATTGTTGGCATAAAATGTAAACCGTGAGGTTGAGTTGAAAATTAACACACAGAAATGAAGACTGCGGCTTCACTTCTAACCAAGACCTAACTGTTGTCCTCCAACTAAGAGCGACTACGGTCAAACACTAATTTCTCCTCAGAAGATCACGAAATTGCCAGGCACATAGGCGATAGAAAATCATCAGCTATATAAAAAAAAATGTTTCGCTCACGATTTCTTTACTTTCTCAGGAATGTTTCGGTATTAAAATCTTATTAGACATTTTGGTGCGCAGCATCGCTGAACTTAGTCTTACCGTAATATGGCGAGTCCGCAGGGCGAGGAATAAAATGCAAATACTGAGCAGCGATAATACGCGTTAAAAAAACAATGTCTTACAACATATTTATTGTCATCTAAGGCTTTTTTTTTTCTCAAAAACATAACTTTAAATCGTGTTTGTCGCTCTTGCACAATCACAATGTCGATACTGAGATCCTGTTAAATCGGAGACCTAGAGAAGAAATGGCACGGAGATATTTGTACTCGTTTCGTGCATAGTCTATTGAAGGTAGTGAAGTTATAGGAAACGTAAAAGGTAGGTAAAGTCTGTATACGAGCCAAGTGGCCCACTGATCAGGCCGGGCCTTATCCCGGTTAAAGTAGCATGAAGCGACTAGGAGTATTTCTTCTATCCACTGGATGGGATGCTAGTCCATCTCAGGGTTATCCGCAGTATTAAGTTCGCCGGTACCCATTCATACACTTAGCGCAGAGAGGCACTGTGAGAGTTAAGTGTCCTGCCGAAGAACCGGACCGCTCGATCCGGAGTCGAGCACACTAACCATGAGGCCACCGCGCCACGTAGAAACAGTTCATTAATTGTCAGGTTTTAACGACAAAACAACTAATTTTTTTTTTTTCATGTATGAATCCGAGTTTAAGACATCTCTCTTCCTAACACTGAGAAAAATCTCAAATTGCATTATCAAGACCCCCCCCCCCCCCCCCCCCCCCCCACCTAAAAAAAAAAAAAAAAATAATCCTCGTACCAACAAAAACAAAAAAACATCATATCACAACAGGGGAAAAGACAAAA
>Ga0126339_10003777_pt1:0-5000 | contig 11081 bp, 5 predicted proteins | sample OrbTmetagenome_2_FD_92532 | JGI IMG/M metagenome (GOLD analysis project Ga0126339, IMG submission 92532) | Coral microbial communities from Petempiche,Puerto Morelos, Mexico - Orbicella T R C metagenome | ecosystem: Host-associated > Invertebrates > Cnidaria > Coral | place...
AGCTATGGCTTCCTTCAAGTCCGACAGTTCAGTGTCTGAGTGCGTTTCTTCAAGCAGCTCCTGCCAGGTGACTGCTTCAGGCACTGAAGATTTCACAATAGCCATGATATCCTTCTCGAACTCCTCCACCGTCTCTCTTAGCTCAAATTCACCTTGGGTTTTGCTGGTCTGGCTCTTTTGCGTATCCAGTGGCTCTGGATGCCGTGAATGGTAGTCTGCTTCATTGTTCTCTGCTCCCTCCTTCTTTCCGGGTACGTAATTGAGGCGGTAGTTGAAACGGACGCGTATCCTCTCTAAACGGAGTGGTGCAGTTGTCCTGTGGCCTGAAAGCAGCGGTACCAGTGGTTTGTGGTCGGTGTCAACCTCAAATGTGTTTCCCATGCCATAAAGATATATCTGATTGGCAAAGAAACCCCACTCCACAGCTTTAGCTTCCTTCTCTAGCTGTGAGTATCTGCTCTCAGTGTCAGTGAATGCTCTTGATCGATAAGTGACAGGTCGCCATCGCTTGGCCTCAGGGTCATATTGCTTCATGGTGGCTGCCATTCCACCTGGTTCTGTCATGGATCAAAGTATGCCATCACTGTGTCGTCCGTGAGCATTTCCCGGACCCGTTAAAATGACCTTTGGCACTCTGGTATCCACTAGAACTTAGTATTCGCCTTGAGTAGCTCTCTCAGCGGTGCAGTGGCCTGTGCAAATCCCTCCATGAAGTTTGCGTTTGCTCCAGCGAAGAATAGAAAGGAGCGTACCTCTGCTGCTGACTGTGGCGGACCTGCTGCCTTCAGGGCTGCTACTTTATCTAGGTCTGGAGTAATTTCTTCGCTTGAGAACACCTTTCCAAAGAACTTCACAGCTCGGAGGTTGAGCCTGCTCTTCTTCAGGCTAAGTGTGAGCCCGTGCTCGCGCCACAGCTTGAATATATGCCTGAGTGCTTCGTCATGCTCCTCGGCCGTTGCGCAGAAGACTAGTATGTCATCGTAGATGCTGACAGCATTTGGCTCTTGTGCTACGATCTTGCGAACCTCCTCGTTAAAGATCTCTGCCGCGCTGTTGACCCCGAAATGCAACCTTTTAAAGCGTTTCAGCCCTCTATGCGTGTAAAATGTGATAAGCTTCCTGCTTTCCTCGGCCAGCTCCAGCTGCATGTATCCATCGTTCATGTCTAAGTGAGAGAAATACTTGACCCCGTTCCGTCTTGTTTCTAGCTCTCTTAAGGTGGGGATGGCATGTCTGGTTCTCTTTATGTACTTGTTGGCATCTGTCATGTCCAAGCTAGCCCTGATGTTTTCACCGTCTTTCTTCGGAGTGAGGACGACATTGCTGCACCATTCTGTTGGTTCGTCTCCAACATCTTCTATGATATCCATTTGCTCCCACTTGTCCAGAATCTCATCAAATTTGTCTTTAAGTGGTAGAGATATTCTTCTCTGTTTCTGCACAGCGCCTTTTGCGTGTGGGTCCACGTGCAATTTCACCTTGATTCCTCTCAACTTTCCTAAACCCGAGAACACATCCTTGCACTCTTCGACTAGGTCAACGGTCACTTGCCGTGTCTCCCCCATGATTGGCAGTGGCGCGTTCGTGGTCAGGTCCAGGTGGTACTCCACGACACCCATACGTTCGCCGGCCACACGGCTTAGCAGTGCTGTGTCGCCTTGACGTTTAACTACATACACCGGCTCTGCTATCTCCTTTTCTCCTCGAGCGAGTTTTGCGGTGAGTTTTCCAAGCACGGGTAGCACCGGGCCTTTCCCTTCTCCGGAGTAGCTCCTGATCGCTACGCTGGTTTGCTGTAAGGGACAGTTGGCCCGAAGCTTTCCATAGTGCTTTTCAGTAGCTACCGTGACGTCACACCTGCGTGTCCAAGTGTAAACTGATGGGAATGCCATTGACGTGAATAGCGACAGTTGGATTCTGTGATTTTCCTTCCTGCAGCTGGTACAAGTACACATCTAAAAACTCCTCTTCTTGAGACCCACGGTGTGTGTTGGTCTGCTGCTCACATTCCCCTGCGTTGGCTCGCTTGTCTTTCCTGTCGTTGGCTGCACTCATTTCACATGCGGGCAAAGTGATTCGGACGCCCACACTTGAGGCACCTGCTTCCAGTAGCTGGGCATTTATCCTTGTTGGCATGTGCCTCATTCCCGCACTTGGAGCAAGGCGGTCTGGCCTGTGCCTGCGAATGGTCAGCAATGCGGCTTGGCCCTTTATTTCTCATGCTAAACCGTCCTGGTGTGTAAACTCGTTTTAACTCTGGATCGCCCTTATCTTGGCTTTTTTCTTCCTCTGCGCTTTTCATCATTTAACTGCCTTCACTTGCTATCTCAAAAGCCTTAACTGTTTCTCTTACCGATTTCAAGTCTCCATTTTTCCGAATGATATCATTCCGAAGCTCGACATTGCTGGTTTTGACCACACCCATCATGATGATTGCGTTGTCCAGTGTGATGGGGAAATAAGCAATGAAGCGCTTGCTCTCTGCATTTCGTCACGAAGTCAGCAAAGTACATGTCCGGGTGACCATTCCGTGTTTAACCACTTGTACAACTCCAAAGTGTTGTTTCGATTCGCCTTGAAGTGTTGGTCCAGCCGTGCGATGTGCGATTTGTAATCTGTGGGCTGTTCAGGCAGTGTTTGGAGTAGCTTCTGAAGCTCTTCTCCTCCTACTAATAACAGTAAGTCCAGCTTGTCTGTATCATTGACTGCCATCTATCGAGTGGCTCGTTCGAAGCGGTCTTACCATAACTTCCATGTTTTCTAGCGTTGCCCTGGTTCACCACTCAAACTGAAGGCGCCCACGCTTGCTCGTACGCTGGCAAGAACTCCTGACTTTCCTTTCTGACTAGTGTCGGCTTCGTCTAGCATTGTTGGTTGTTCCTCGTCGCCAATTTAATAGACTATGGCGGCCATACTAGCTACGAAACTACAACGACAACGGTAACCGGGCCTGCGTTGGCCCAGCATGCAATGGGCCTCGAGCCCAGTCCTAACATACGATACTACAGTGGGTGTAGAGTTAATTAGTGTGTAATGTAGGTAAGTTCTTTACAGAACGTGTGTAAAAGTTCCTGTAATGAAATGAATGTAACGTAATCATAAAAATAAGAAATTGAAAAAAAAGAAAAAAGAAAAAAGAAGAAGAAGCTAGAAACGTGAAGCTGAGCAGTGAGACAGAGTTTAGGCCACAACTGGTAAGACTTGGATTGTTAATATATGAGCCTTCACAAACTACACATTTAGTTGTCGATCACTGTTTAGTTCTATTTGTTATCAAGAACTTAAGAGCCATTCTGCAGGAAAGTGAAGCAAAGTTAGAAACGAAAAACTTTAAATTGATAATATAAATATAATACAAATTGATACAAAACCTACCTTGAAGGTTTTGGGAATTTCTTCAGGATGCTTTCGTCGCGTGTTTCTCTCCAGTGTCTCTCCCTTGCTCGCTCCATTTTCTTGACCAAATCTGGCGGAGACTCTGATGTAACGGTTACTCCCATCGAATATCCAGTTTGCCGTGTTTCAGACCAGAACAATGATACAAGTAGCCCGCATACACTTGAAAAGAATAGTTGACAAGGTCAAAACATGGTCGTAATACTTGCGATTTCTCCCCTCGGGTACCTAAATTCATCAATATTATCCAGCTAGGAAGTAAAGTAAATGTGTCGAGATCAATGCACAAGGCAAATGCATGCCTTTGAGTAATCCAAAGTAACGTCTTTGGCTAAACTCGAGTCAGATATTTCGATAGTCGATAAGCCAAGAATGGTGAATAAACTGAACGCGTAGGCCGGAAGTCCGAGAAGTACGACTGCAGACCGGATGTAACACAATGTAATGGGATGTTAAAACGGATGTAAGTGTAATGATATCCTCTTGTAACGGGGTTGTTTTACTATAGCAATGGCGAAGAAAGCCAAAACAAAGAAAAACAAACAAACAAACAAAAAAAAACGAAAACCGAAAAACCGTATAAAAGTATCCAAGAAAAATTAAACGTTGAGCAATCTAATACCCTGGAAAACTGGGAACAAGGTTGAAATATTTAGGTGCAAAGTCTAACTCGGATTCATACGTACCACAGGGCCCCACGTTGAATTTTATCGTTCGTTGAATGGGTACAAGTGCAATCTGCATTTTTGGCACGCACAGCATGCATTTCCTCTTGTTTTGCATACCTGTATAGACAGACAGAGTTCGAACGTCAAAGAGTTCTTAGAAAAACTAACTTACTTGTTCTTATTCAAGCCTGCACATCATTTGTTGTTAACGAAAACCTGAATATATTTTAACACCTGTCAGTACTCCTGAATTTACTTTAGCTAAACCAAGAGATGATAAATGGCATCCTCTCTTATATACACTTGATCCAGTGTAGTGAAACCAATCGACTAGGGCTATCCCTCATAACTAATTACAGCCATGCCGAGGTATTTAGTAACACCGATCGCAACTCTCTAACTCTGACACAGGTTGCTCTTCTTCTTCAGCAACTAGCCTTTCCGTGATTTTGGCTCTCGCGTCACGGATCAAGTTTTCTCTTTCTTCTGTATCTACCTCTGCCTCTATGACATACTTCCTCTTGGCGGCCATACGCGAAAAGTATGAAGTGGTTTGTTGCGCGGTTAAGAAATCCTCAACGGCGAATAATCTTTTTCCATCCTGTCCACGAGCTCGTCTCATCTGCCTGGCCACTTCCTCGCCGCTGCTTTTCTTCGCAGTCTGTTCACCAACGTTGTATTTAAGATTCAGAATTTTATTTTTGCTCTTGGGTAAACCGTAGTTTTCTCGGACTGCATTTCAACGCCCAACCTATTTGGCATGTGTCTGAAGCACGATGCGTCACTGGAGCGCCACAAACTGGTAGGCTCTGTTGCTTCCTAGTTTTTCCTTCGCGGAGATTTTTAGCATAACTAATCTTGGCTCGATCTTGAAGGGTTATCCTCTCGAGGGATCTCATCTGTATGCCAAACTCACAGTGGCACTCGAAAGCTGAA
>Ga0126339_10003778_pt1 | contig 11081 bp, 7 predicted proteins | sample OrbTmetagenome_2_FD_92532 | JGI IMG/M metagenome (GOLD analysis project Ga0126339, IMG submission 92532) | Coral microbial communities from Petempiche,Puerto Morelos, Mexico - Orbicella T R C metagenome | ecosystem: Host-associated > Invertebrates > Cnidaria > Coral | place: Petempiche,Puerto...
CCAAGTATTCGTCCTCTCTACCATCGTCGTCAACTGTAACGATGACGTCAAGCTCTTCGTGTATGATTCTTATGTCACCAACCAAGTCTAGTCAAGTGCTATTGAAATCAGCAGCTTCCTCAAGATCGCCCAGTAGCAGGAATGACACTAATAAAGGTAAACTTCTGCAATTATGTAATAAATATTTCTGAGTTCTCCTTCCCTATATGTTATCGATGCAACTACAAACATGCGACCTGTGAACGTTTGGTGTTGTTTAACATACTGTTAACAAATCCTGGAATCTTATTGGTAATAATAGCAATAGTAATTGGACCATGTGGAGTATCTAATTCAGTGAGTAATCGCGCGAGTAATTTGAAAATCGGAGGAGCGCGCAGCTCGAGGCTGATTTAAAAACACGGGCAAGATTAATTTCTTACGACACAAGGTCCAATTGCTAATAATCATATCCGTCAATAACAAAGTTCGAGAATAAGAAGTCTTTAAGAAATTATTTCGAGCGAGAAGTCAATAGTATTTCCAAAAGTTTACAAACTGCAGGGAAACATTAAGAAGGAAGCCAATTAAGCGCACTTAATTGACGGGCGAATGGCTGTAATGTCCAATTATAGGTATCCAATTGGACACTCACATGATCGAACGACAATCACGTGACAAATATTATCGGAGAACCAATCACAATCGAGAATTTTGTTTAACATACAATTATATAATTATGTAACTGTAATTAGGCTCAGTCATGTAACATTCAGCTAAATTAATGCATGTATAGTACCCTTCGATTCTAATGTTCTTTTCAAACTATCATCTTACGTTCTACCTATAAACAATCTGAAAAATCCATCAATTTTGGTCTGTTGGTTTTCCTAGATGAGCCTTCCAGTCGACAAGCGTATTTCAACAACGCAGAGGAAAACTGGATTCTGAAAAATCACGCGATAAAAGATACCTGGACTTCTAGCGAGATCACATGTGCAATGCTGTGTTTGAGAGATAAAAACTGTCAATCAATTAACTTTAAATCTATAGCGAAGAACTCTAGGCAGGCTAAACATACCAACACAATAAAGGACCCTAACTGCCAACTCAACTCGGCCAAGCACTTGACGCATCCAAGAGACTTTTTCCCAAAGAAGGGATACCGCTATTACTACCTTATATGACGACAAAAGGATACGTCGATTATCTTGCATGACAAGGAAACAATACCGTAGTATTATCTCTTATGACAAGGACAGGCTACTGCTAAAATTAATAAATAAGCTAACGCAACAAGGAAGCTGATACCGCTGATGTTAGCGTACACGACAGGAAAAGGCAATACCGCTATTGTTACCTTGCACAACAAGGTAAGCTGATACCGCTATTATTGCCTTACATGATATGGAAAGGATACGGCCACTAGTATTACGATCCACTTTTTAAGACGGTTATACCGCCAAGCAAGCTGTGACGTCCCACATGCGACAAAACGGCGGGTCAGAGCCAAGTGGAGTTACCTCTTACAAGTTTAGGCCAACAAACGTTTTTCCCACCAAAATACGTAGAACTAGCTACAAGAAACGTAGTATCAATGCTATCGTCAATCGAGAGTAGTTTACATTTGATTCGAGAGCTGGGCAGGATCATGGTGTCACTTTCGTCGAAACTTAGAACTTGGAAAGAAAAGATGTCAAAATGAAGATGTGTCCTTGCGTTGTAAGCAATACCAGTCGGAAGGACGATTAAGTGTCCGTCTATTGGTTAATCAGAGGACTTAGTGGCCTGGTCACGAAAAAGATAGGTGGGGTGCATTGGGGGAATCAGAAATTATATCCATGGAAGAACATTCCACTACAATTATGAACTTTTTACTGATGAACGCAAGACACAGAAAGCGAATATCAAACAGTAGAAACTAAACGCGCCACTTGCCTCAGTGATTCTCTTAAACTTACTTTGTACAAACTGTACTTTGTGTAGCAGACCAATTTTGCTGTAAGTGCAATTACTTGCCACATCGAGAAATCCTTAGAATAGACCATTTTACAGTTGTCTGTTCAGCGACCTGGCCTTTGAATGGCAGCGAGGCTGGAGGTGGCCTTGTTTTGATCCAGACCTCATTGTTTTTGTTGTGTAAATCAAGTTGTTCTTATGCTAACTAGTTGCATATACATGAGAAAAGCAGAGAGGTTTGTATCAAAGCAAGATCACCTCCAGCCTCGCTAGCAATCAAGGCCAGGTAACTAAGAACACAACTGTAAAATGGCCTATTCACTGTTAGCATACAGAAAAAGAACGGGCATATTTTAAGCGGGAGGGAGAGGGGAATAGACTATCTAGAATCTTAGGGACGCAATGCGTGCAGAGAGCTATAGTAACAAGACTTATGGGATGCACACAGTTGCTATTATCGGGTGGTCAAAATTCGTGATCTAAATTTTTTTTTCCAAATCCATCATAACAGCATAAACACTTCACGACCTTTTGTTACTAGTCGTATTATTGTACTTGTTCACATCTTGTCAATTCTTGTTGTTTTGAGCACATAGCTAAAGCTAATTTTCCGGAGAGCAAGGCCCCTTTTAAAATTGGTAACAGCAACGCATGCGGGACAAATCACGACCAAATGACTTAGGAATTTCTCAACTGCCGATTGAGGCTGTAGTTTTTTGCGCTAATTGTAAAGCTGCAGGCACGATATTGGAATGGTTTTTTGAAAGGAATGACACTAAGAAAAGAAAGATCTTTTTCCACTCTAATTTATTTACAGAAAACATTACAAGTTTAAAATTACAGTTACAAACATGCCGCGGTATTGTAGAAGCAATTTTATAATAGTTAAATAGATCGCTACTCGTTAAATTATTAATTACAATAAATTTAGTAAAGTATTCAAATTTAAGCTTAAAACGTTACGTTCGACATGAAAGAAAGCTTACTTATACAACTAAATTGCTGTACAATTAAAATGTTATGTAGCAAATTTTGAGATATACAAATTTCTCTCCTTTGTTGATGCTGTCTGGCTTTGAACATACAATCTTCGTCTTGAACTAACCTCGTACTCCAGGGCGCAACTTCGTTTCCTCTCCCAGGGCGCGTTTTCCACCCTTCACAAGGAAAAAGCACCGCGGGGACGAGGTTGGTCTTGAATTAACGATATCTGGGCCAAGATATATATTTCACGCAACCTAGCCTAGAATGGGTCATATTTATTTTTGCTTTTAGAGAGAAAAAAAAATGCAAGAACACTGGAAGTTAAGCGCGCTTTATTCTCGCGTGTCTGCGTCCGCGCGCATGTTCTCGCTTCAAATGATATGTTCTGCACGAGAAAAGAGCGGGTCAGCGGCGGAAGAGCAAATATGTATCGTTTTGAGGCAACTGTGGAGCGAAGAAAGTATTCCAATTCGACGAGGTTACCTCGAAAATTATTAATTTCCTCATGACGGAAGTCTTTGGGTAGACAAGTTGTGTGTGGAGTTGTTCTTGCCACTTAATGAACTGCACTCTCTCAGCGTTTACGAATCTTCTTGCGAGGTAATTTACTCTACAGAGTTTCTTTTTCTGGTATTTTTTCTCGTAAATTACAGAAAGGTATTTCTGAGATTTCCGAGACAGCTATTTTGCGTTTCTTTAGAGACCCTTATTACACTAACAAATGAGCTTATAAACCTCCTCGGCTTAAAGCAACGGTCGCCATGTTGGTTTTAACACGATCGTATTGTAAGCAAATCAAGGGATGTTTAGAGGATAACAGCGAGAAATATTATACGACCAGTTTCTTATATTTTTTGGTCATTTTTTCCACTAATATTTCATGCTTGCTGTGTTTTAGGAGTCTTTATAAAACATGACATGACTTTAATTAACCCCTTTGGCATAGAAGATGGGGTAAAGTGTGGATGACACCACCCCTCTCCCCCAAGAGGTGTAAAATGTAATATGTATGGGTTATTGACTAAGTGTGAGGTCAAGATGGCTGGATATTGGCCAAGTTCCTTTTTTTGCGTGTTTATGGACCGAGACAGAGTCAAGGTCCATAAACTTACAAAAAAAAGAATGAGGTCAATAACAAGCCATCTCGGGCGAACAAACTTGGTCAATAAAGGATTTATTATATGGCTTTCACAAAAAGTTTTCTTGCAGGACACGGCAGGTAGTCCCGAGCAAGCAAGATAGCTCCGTCTTGCCCACTTGGGTAGCCAATCACAGTGCAGGATTTGATTCATCTTGCCCGCTCATGGAGCTAGCCATATAATAGCCTGCGAACAGGCTCCTGGTGAGCCCGAACGAAGCGAGGGAGCCTGTAGACATTCTATTGATGCCGCGGTTCTATGATACCAGCTCCTGGTATCATGATATGATTGGTTAAATGGCTGATTGTTGACATCTTTGAGATGAATATTTGACAGATCTTTGTAAAATTATACGACTCCAACGGTTTGTTACAATAGTGCATTTGCCGTTCTCTTTTAAGTTTTGGTCTCTCGACCTCTTGTTATTTCACAAGTGATTCTGAAGGGTACTTTATGCTCTGTTACGAGGAGGAATTTTAAGTAGAAGCTAGTGGAGTGGAGCCATTTGGCGGTGCTGTAGCAATGTTTTTTAGAGGTCAAAGTAATGGTTTCCGGACTTTCTGCTGTTATCTGCTTGTCACTTCACAGAGTTTGACACCTCTGTCATGTGTTTATAATTTTGTTAGGCTTATTTCAGTATTGCAAAATATGTTTTAAGCTCTCTAAGTTAAGTTTGAAATATTCCGTGGACATGTTGCTTACTCGCATTCTATATTATGACGCCCGGCCCGGCTATTTGATTAGCTCGATTACTGAAAATGTAGCTTCTTGACAGGTCTAATTACCTCATTGACTGATTTGTTACAGGCTTATCACCAAGGGTGGATAGGCACATCAAAAACAAATTCTACAGGCTCCCCTGTCCCGGCCCCAATCACTTTGCTCTCTGAATTCTTCTGTTTCGTGCTCGCCGAAATTTTTTCCGTCCTCGCCGGGAGCCTGTTCGCAGGCTAGCCATATAATAAATAGATTTAGCCAAGGCTAAAAGTGAATCATTGGGCCGGGTTATTCAAAGCCCGATTAAGCTAACCCAGGTTAAGCGAGAATTTTGATTTGAGTTTTGTAACTTTGCAGTGAGATTTTCTGTTTTTATTGTTTGGCCTTCTGTTTTGAGTTTGAATTATCTCAAAATACACAAAACATAAGCAGTGAAAAACATTTGTATACAAGAAAAAGTTATACTTTGGTTAACTTTTAATCCTAGGTTAGCGTTAACCGCCTTCCGAACAACCTGGCCATGATTGTTAAATCTGTTACATTACAATTGTTCTGTAAATATTGTGTTTGTCGGTCACTTGCATCTCTTGTTTGGGTTCTAGCATCATTAAATTCATGTGTGCCACAAATTTCAGGGCGGTCCTTCTAGGGTAGTCCATTCAAGTAGTCCATGGACTAGGGGTCAACAAAATGTACCATTACATGGTCAGTATAAATATGGACTGCAGACTCCGGACTGGGGACTACAGACTTAGGTATAAAATGTGGACTAAGCATTATGGACTGGTTATAAAACACAGACTCATGGATCAGGTATAAAATGTGGACTGTGGACTAAATGTGGCCTCCCAACTGCAATCCGTGTTTTTTACTGACTGGTTGTAACTAATATTACATAATACATGTATAAACGAAAACAAACCCTCTCATGCGTATGTGCCTTGTGATCAATTCATTTGTTTTTGCCCCTGCTAAAGGGACGCCAATTTCATGTCTACCTAATAGCTCAGGCACAAAATGCTGTTCCTAGAATTTTTGCTTTTTTAACATACAAACCTACCAAAACTCAAATGCACTCTTTAATCTATGACTACTACTAGTTTTCATTGCAGCAGAAATGCCTGGTCAGAGTGTCCGACCAGGATAAGCTTTTACCTGTCAAAACTTCAAATTTACCCGGCAATCATCTGATGACTGACTGTTATTTGTAGGCTTGACAGTGATATGTTTTTGATAAGCATTGATTTTGTTTTAATAATTGGTACATTACTTTCAAAAATTTTGGACATTTAATTTTGGAACACCTTGCTAGAACTTAGCTTAGTTAAATTTTTGCCTACAAAAGTTGAGTCAGACTGGAAAATTTATGGAATTAATCTGCATTACATGTATGTTCTCATAAAAGAAACAAAAATTTTTGTTTCAGGTGATAAAAAGAACAAGCAAATTTTTAAAATTCAAGTTCTTGCTTCATCATGTATGTGATGGCACTGTCCAAGAAGAAAGTATGTACTTTATACTATACTGTAAATATTTTGGATGCTTGAAATTTCAGGCACTTACAAATTTCAGACGATTTTATTTTTGGACATGTTTTTGTCTGAAATTAATGTCGTCCGAAATTTTTTGCAAGTAATGTATATGCAAACTATTTTAATTTTATGTTGTCATAATAAGGAGATTAATGAGCAGAGAAGAGACTTCATTTCATTGAGATGTCCCCCAGTTCAGAGGATTTTAAGTTTCTCATTTCAAGCTTATTTATTCCTGGGTCAATATTATTCCTTGGTATTATTCAGAATTTCTTTCCTCTGGCTTCAGAGTTAATGTCTGGTTCAGAGTCATTTATCCCAACAACGAACATCACTGCCTGCAGTCTCAAGGCTAACATTCTGCTGCAAAAACATTGATTGATTGCTTAAAGTGCTTATGAAGTAAAAAATAATTGCTGCTTATTTGAAAGCCTTTTCAAAGTAAAGAGGAATGGTGCTTTCCTTTTTGGAATATCTTTTTTCGTTTTAGAGATATTCACGGTTTTGTATTACGCAAATGATGAAAGTGATGACGTCATAGGTGGTTCCACTAAAACAGCACAACACTCAATCAAGAATAACTGTAGAAATATTAAAATATTGTTCTTCAAACTTGGCACCAGCAATGTACATCACAAAAGAAACAGAATGACACCACTACGTTGTTGCCATGGCAACACTCTTGGCTCCAGTCTCTTTCTGTGAAAAACCAAATAACCCAATTTGCAACCTTTTAAAGTGGGACAGGGGGTCTTGCTCGGAGCACACATGGTTCCCATATTGTCTTAACTCTCAGCATTAGATTGGTGGGAGTGGATGATCCTTGTTTAAGATAAAATCTGGGAATTTTAGTCTTAATTAAAACAAAACCAGTGGCATAACTGTTGTCATGGCAACGACACATGACAGGTGTCATTATGTTTCTTTTGTGATGTACATTTCTGGTGCCAAGTTTGAAGAACACTGCTTTAATATTTCTAGAGTTATTTTCGATTGAGTGTTGTGCTGTTTTAGTGGAACCACCTATGACGTCATTACTTTCCTCATTTGCTTAATACAAAAATGTAGATATCTCTGAAACGAAAAAAGATATTCCAAAAAGGAAAACGCCATTCTTCTCTACTTTGAAAAGCCTTTCAAATTAGCAGCAATTATTTTTTACTTCATAGGCACTTTAAGGAATTAGTTTGTATTGGTGGGGTAGAAATGTTTGGGTAATCCTTTAGGAGGTTGTGAAATTCTTAAGACTCTGAAACAAAACTTTAAGAGAAAAGAATTATTTGCACATTGTTTTTATGCAAGCTTAGCAAAAGTCATGTACAAAATACTTACTAGTTACGTATTGGATTTGCAGGCAAGTTGTTAGAGACATAGATCACAGGATCAAGGACCGGGGACACAGGATAGAGGACCCAGGACAGAGGACCCAGGACAGAAGACCCAGGACAGAGGACCCAGGACTCAGAACAGCAGAACAGAGGATCAAGGAGCAAGGATAGGACTGAGGACTGACAACTGGAGATCAAGGACAGTGGATGAAAGCAAGCCTTGAATGATGAACTTTTATAAGTTGAGTTATAGATATATTAAGGTATATGAGATATTACTGGCAGCAGAGATGGCACAGTGCACCTTGCCCTGAGGGTTTTTCTCCGGGTACTCCGGTTTCCCTCACTCCTGAAAAACCAAAATTTCTAAATTCCAATTTAACAAAATTGGTGACACATTGCGGCTGGCCAACTGAGATGAAAATTCTTTGATTACTCAAGGTAAACATTAATTTTGTAATACCAATCTGTTACTCTCTGTTTATTTCCTAGTTACATGTGCACCTGTGGTTTTGCAGTCTCCTTTGCAGCTGTTATTTTAGTTAATGAGCAAATTGGGAAGAGGCTATTTATTTTCTGTCTTTTTCATAGCTCTCTTTTTTGATCATAGGTAAAGGGAAATTCTTGAGTCAATCAATCAATCAATCAATCAATCAATCAATCAATCAATCAATTAATCAATCAAAAAAAATCACTTAATAACTCTATTAATAGTTAAGATAAAAAGCCCAGGATATGCAGCTGACTAAAACAGCAATTACCAACCTTTAAATTTATCTAGGTGCAATTTGATGATCTTTAACATTGTATTCCAATACCACTTTGATGCACCTGTAACTAGTACCTATGTAAACAGAGTATTGAACTGACCAGTGTGTTGTGTGGGTGTCGTTCATTTGCAAATAAGTGGCTTGCTTGTTACATTTTCCATACAATTCATTATATCAGAGCGGGGAATTATGTCAATAGCAATCATCACTAAAAATTAACTCAAACTCAATTATGGTTAAATCTGTTTCTGTGAAATAAAAGTTTTGTAATTCTTGATGTATTTTCATGTGCACAGACATAAAACAAAAAAAGAGCCGACATTTTGTTCAAATTACCTTAAAAAGTAAAATTTTGCAATTATTATTGTCAAATTCAGAAACGGACAAAGAAATTTCAAAAACCCATGCAGATAATAAACCAAAATATATTTCAGGTACAAATAATTTATGAAATGCTCTTTATCCAAGAAAAGAAGCCTAAACTGAATACTCAATCAAGGCAAAACTATTTAGTTCTTAATTATTATTCTCTACATTCCTTATTGCAGTGTTTTTAATTAGATGCAACAAGACTTGCACATACATTCTTAGTATATGAAGAAGTCACAAGAATCTGACTTTTAGTTTTATGAATTTGAAAATGATGAATGAGTCATCAAAAGGTCATTCAAAATTATTACCGCCAATTTTTATTCTTAATTGTTTGTCCAAAGCCCCAGTTACTAGAAAATACAGTCAAAACTTATTTACCATTTTTATTTACAGACATTTTGAGTGCTCATTAAAAATTCTCATTTTTAGATTCTAGGATGCTCTTAAATGCAAAGCTAAAAATTTTCCTAGTGAGTTCTAAAGACAATTTATTTCAGTTCCTAAAAAGAAATTGAAGTCACACTTTTTTGATATATGCAGGCATATGCAGACAGCAGGATATAATTATTACAGTAGATTTGATTTTACAGAAGCCACTTATTTGCTCATGAAAACCTAGTTTCTCCTCACAAGATTCCTATTGAGCAGCTTTATAGTGAAATCTGTTCACTTCCATTGGTTTTCCTTGCAAATCTTAAATTGAGTTTGGAGTTGAAAAACATTATTTTTTGCCAACATCAACATAAAAACCTTTTAACATATGTATGTTGTACTTAAAATACCATTTCCAGAATGCTAAGCTATTTGTTTTTCTTGAGAACAATTTTTCCTGTATTTACCTTCAAAAATTAAATACACTTTTGTAATCCAAATAAACCTGTTTTGGGAAAGTAGCTGCTCAATAGGATACTTGTATTCAAGAAATTATTTTACTTGTGTTTTTTTTTGTAGTTTCAGCATGCATCATGCTCAAATCATTAGCTAATTCAGTTCTCACTGATCACAATTATTTTCCTTGGGTGAGCAACATTTTCATTTTTGTCACTGAGTTTTTTTTTTTTTTTTCAGATCAATCAGCATGATGGTGCTTGAAACTACTTATTGTTATTTTATCATGTCTGAACAAAGGAAGCTTCCTAAAACTACCCTTTTGTGGTAATGCAAGTAAATTCAATTGGCTGTTTAAGAAATTATTAATCAAATGCAATACCAATCTGCTGCTTTTCACAAATTTATTCAATTTATTAAGTGTTATACAAAATTGTTATTTATTACGCGATCAGTATTGCAAAAAATTCTGAGCTACGCTTTTCCAAAATAATGCTTTTAAAGTATATTCAATTGTAGGATTAAGAAATTATGAAATTAATGCAGTACCAATCTGCGGGATTTCACAAATTTATATAACTAACACGCATTTATTGTCATACAAAATTGTTATTTCTTACTCGAACAGTTTTTTTAAAAAAGATTTTGTTTTTCTAAAATAATTTCTTTGCCTCCTTTGTTTGAAGGTGCCACAGCAAGCTCATTAGCACAGAAGTAAACAATTACTAATTAACTCAGCTAAGCAAACACTACAAATTTTGGTGTCATAAGGTCTTCACATTAGCATTGACACTAACGTGTTGATGATAGGCCAAACGTGGGAATAGTCAGAAGAAGAGGGGTGTGGAACAGACCCTTCAGATCTAGTGGGTGTTCCTAGTCCGTCAATATTGGCATCATAGTACATGTATAATAGAGAGAAAATTAACTCCTATGGTTATTTTCGTTAGGGTTTCGATGGAGTAGTTTTCAGTAGTTCAAAACCACTTAAGGAATCGGGCTTTTTAATCCTACTTTCCTACAAAAAGTTTTAACCAGGGCAGATTGAGTATTTCTAAGTATTGTTACTTCTTAAGTATCAATTCAATAGCAGAACTAGTTAGTTAGGGTATAATTTTTTTTTTTGACTCAAGTGAATAGTTTTTTTACTGTGCTAATGAGCTTGGTAGTTTTTTTCTTTGTGGATTTGATATTTTCCACTGAATTTAGTATATTGTAGATTATTTTCAGGAACTGAGATGGCCCATACACCCGCACACAACACAAATGGTCAGATTTAAATCTAGCCGATCGATGTCCCTGCAAGGTTGTGGAAACTCTTGCTCTGAGGACGGTGTTCTGACGTTCCTTTGCAATATTCCAACTGAGAAATCCTGGTGAGTTTATCTGTTCCGCTCATTTTTGATGGAGGCACTTGGACACTTTGATGGTGTGGTCGTTTGCTCTCAAGTGGAGAAGGCATCATGGGGGAAG
>Ga0126339_10003779_pt1 | contig 11076 bp, 6 predicted proteins | sample OrbTmetagenome_2_FD_92532 | JGI IMG/M metagenome (GOLD analysis project Ga0126339, IMG submission 92532) | Coral microbial communities from Petempiche,Puerto Morelos, Mexico - Orbicella T R C metagenome | ecosystem: Host-associated > Invertebrates > Cnidaria > Coral | place: Petempiche,Puerto...
CCGCGCGGATATATGACGTCAGGATGGCGCAATTTGTTCTAAAAATAGAAAAATTGTCCCATATCATAGGTGCGCGCGAATCCCGAGACTTACGGTCTCCGTCCCCGATTATGGCTCCTGATCTGGGATATTGCTGCAACAACCGAGAGCACCTCTGGAAGGCGTTTCTGCGCACTTTTCGAATGTGTATTGCACCATCTTGAAGGAAATCAGAGGACCTGAGATATCCAACCTTCCTGGGTAGACGTCACAAGAGCTGCTGGACCCATTCTCCTCAAACTCGGCCGCGAAACAAAATGGCGGTGTTTTGGAGCTATTTTCGAGATTTCGTCGGGGCAAAGAAAATCGAGGATTAAACCGAATCCAAAATTCTTTTTTGCAGAAGTATTTCAAATAACAAGTAGATTCGTTTTAGTGAAACAATAATTCTGGGGTTAGGTGCACTTAAATTCTCCATACCGACTACAGCTCATTTCCTTTGAACTTAGTTGTGACAATTTCGTATTACATCGAGAGACAGTGCAGGGAAATGTTCAAAAACTCTCAATCTTTTTCACATGAGGCTTTGTTTTATTTATATTAATTCCAAGTTCATAGTTATTCGTGCAACTTACACGATATTAAACTTTCCTTGGGAAAGTTAAAATGTAACAATTTTGCAATAATATTAAATAATATGCAGCTGTCTTCACTGAAAGTTGCATATTTTACAAAATTGGCATGAAAGGAGAAAAACAATTCTTTAAGCACGACATATTGAGAAAGTATGCAACCATATCCACCACTATTACAACGATATTGCTACAATATTAAATAATATGCAGCTATCTTCAGGGACAGTTGCATATTTTACAAAATTGAAAGGAGAAAAACAATTCTATAAACATGACACAATCTTCAACTCTCCTTGAGAAAGTATGCAACAACATGCAACACTATCACGGCAATATTGCAACAACATTCAATAATATGCAACTTTCTTCAGCGAAAGTTGCATATTTTACAAAACTGAAAGGTGAAAAACAATTCTATAAACATGACCGACATCAACAGAAGAAACAAAGGAATCGCCAAGTTAAAAAATCAGTTTACCCAACAGTGATTTCTCTAAGATTTGAATGCAAATAAAATGAGTTAAGTTAAATTGTTTACTTCGAAATCATTTACTCATGTTTTCGTAATTTTAAACTGTGCGAACGCAAATGCTTTCAAAATATTTTCGGCGCATAACAGCTTTTTTAATCGTTAAAACTCGAGTTCTCACACCAAAACAGGCGGCAATGATTGTACAGTGAGAGCAACTATCAAAATATATATCATAATCAATCGAATTTTCATTGCTGCGTTCGCTGCATCTCAGTTTTCGATGCACACCGGCTAACATATGAAGCGATCTTTTGTCGGAAGAGTGTTCACTAGTCATTTTTACCAATAAGATTCTGCAGGAAAAAGTAATAATGATAATCCGTTATGAACACGACAGATCAAATTAATACGATGCGCAGTTTACTCTCGGACTGCGTAAGTAGCGCGATCTCCTTTTTCAAAATATTTTGAATACTACGCAATGAATAAACGAGTAATCGTCAATAAAACAAGATATGGTAAACAAGAACGGTTTTCGAAAAAAAAAAAGCAGCAGTCTCTGTTTAAAACTAACGTACTATTTTTGCGCTAGTTTTCAATATCACGAACTGCGTGGTAAGCAAAAAAAGCCGTTATTCTGAACGCCTGGTTTACGACAGAATTACATTTGAAACAGACTGTTGCCTAGAATAGCAACCAAAAAATGTTTATCTAAATTTTTGCGCGCGCAAAAACAAGTACGTTCACATGTGGGCGAACTGGCGGCGAACTGTATAATTCTAATGATAAAAAACATATATATCCATTTCCAAATGTACGACATAGCTTTAAAACACCAAATGAAATAGTGCGTGATAGTTTTGTTCAAGCAATCTCAATTTATGCCAGATTATTACTGGGTATGCTCGAGAATACCGGGTTATATTGACTGTGCTGAAGGTATCTCCTTTATTTGAAGCACTAGATGACAGATAAATTGTGAGATATGAGGGGTATATTGTCCGAGTGGGTGATATGCAAAATACTATGTCAGAACGAGTACATTGTATTAGCGATAAGCTGACAGAGTTGATTTAAATTGATATACTTAGAAAAAAAAATGTGCATCGCTTCCACCAGGATGTGTACTTTCGATTTCTTGCACAAATACTGGCAACAAATAAATAACATTTGCGCTTTTGGAAAACAAAGGTTGTTTCAAATATGAAAGGCCACTTGAGATAACTATATTCTGTTTCCTTTATTCTCTTCAATGTACCATTGAAAAAAAAAAATCACGTTTTTTTATTTATTCACCACACTACGTAGGTAAATACGAGAATTGACGCACATTTGAGTCAACATTTACTCGTGTCACTCATCTTATCTCCCTGCCGTGCGACATTGGCATATCAAGATTAGGTTATTCGGTCACGTTGTGAAAGTTTGCAAGTTTGCGAAGATAAAACTAAAAGGGTTGTGGTATTGTAACTCTACCATTGCTGTCAACCGAGGCTTTGCCTGAAGCCAATGATGGTATACGTTGATCAAAAGAGACCTCCCTGATTGCTTTTAAGGAACTTTTTAATTCGTTCTCAAGCGTCCGGATTTACGTAACGTCAACTCTCGAACAAAAGAAGAGTAATCTCGCTTTTATATCAGAACCGCTGGAGCCGATGTGTTGCTGTGCACAACGTACCGATAGAAATAGCTTGCATTGTCTACAATTTTGATACCGCGACTGTGCGCGGAACAACTGCAAGGGAAACGAGCTGAAGAAGAAGTGTAATCTATTTTTTTTACTGAGAACGCAAATGGCCAAAAGAATGGGGCGCTTAAAGGACCGAGTTTTCTCCAAGCTCCGTCGTCCTTTTCATTACAAGAGGGTTCACAAGAACAAAGATGACCTTGAAGAATCTGTGATAAACAGCAGTGAATGCGCCCGAACCCACTGCGAAACAACAAGCAAGGGAACTGTGACCTACAGCTATCTTAAACCTGATCACAACCATCGTAACAACAACTCAGAGTGTCCGTGTTTTCAGAAAGGACTATTCTCTCTTGAGGAAACTGAACTCGAGAACCTCAACGAGCACAGGAAAACCGCCGAGGCTGACGAGGAAGAAGAACTAGTCGCACAAACGAAGCAATTGCCACCGCAAACTCGAAGGCGTTCCTCAGCTTTTCAAAAACTTATCAACTGGGTGAAGCCGGAGAACAGAAGACACGCAATTTGCGAGCAAATGGAAAGAGAGATTGAGACGAGAGGAGTGAGTTTGCGGCAGTATCGAAAATTCTTGGCCACGACTTACATCTTGTATGATCTGAAAATGCTCTGATTAACAAAGGATTTGACGATCCATACTACAAGGAAAGAGTGAGAACATTGTGAGATTAATAAGAACGCTGTATGACGGAAAGCTGACAGAAAAGTGAAAACTTCAAATACGAACACAGCGTCGAAATGTAAGGCGCACATTTAATAAGCTAGTAAAGCTTCTAGACTAGTCCGATAATAATTCCAGGTGAAATGTCAGGAAAGCGACCGAATGGTCAAATTTAATTTTGAAAACATTTCGGGTAATTCATTTCAAATTACAAAGCGGAAGAGTCGGAAATTTTAAAACAAAGAAAAAAAAAAAGAGTGCAAGCAAAATCTGAAAAATTAATCATCGTAAAAAAAATAATAATAATAAAATAAAGTAACGCTATCAAATGGCATTTCAGTGAACCGCGTTTTAGCGCACTGTATGAACAACAATGAAGTCGCCTTTAAAAAATGCTTCGTTCAGACTAAGAATTCAGTTAAGGAACCAAAAATTTGAGGTTGAGGTAAAAATCGATATACTAGTTCACCGTTCATCAGTCTTCAATAGCCAAAACACGGGAATGACGCTAAAAGTCCACAACTAAAAAATTAACAGGAGAACCGCTCATGTTACATTGTGGGGAGCGCACTTTTGGACTCGTTATGGCATTTTTCACTATTGAAACGTGCAAGAAGTCACAAACGATGATTGCTCGAAATTATCCATAACAAGTGCGGATACTCTTTGTAAACAGAGACTTGCTCACGGCTAATGGACAATTCTTGAACAGTTGAAAAAACTTTATCCCGAGCAGCGCTGAGGAATTGAATAAAAAGATTGTTTTTAAATAAGCTTCATGAGAAATGCTGACTTGATACAATGTGTTTAGTCCAACGGCGAAGACGGACAGCGATAAAGATTACGAAGGATAAAAAGGCTTGCCGTTCATTAAAATCGCGGCCTTAAAGTCGGAACTGCAATAAAAAGTTATTTACAGTAAGAATTTTCACATAATTCCTGTCAAAGTATGCCGAATGTCGCTAAAAAGCTCCCTGCAAGTGCGAAAGGTTTGTGTTTTTCGTTGCCCCAAAGAATACTGAAGGAAAACGTGCAGCCATTTAACATAACAAAAACTCAAGGTTAATAATAAAAAAGTAAAATTTAGATAAAAACAACAGCGCGCATTTTCGCGAAAGTGCAGGATCGGTTTCCTCAAAATAAGATAATATAGTCAATTAACTTTTACCTGATTACTGGCAAATGTTAATTTCCAATGTTTTCTAAATTTTCGAGAAAAATCCGCCAATCATGGTAATGTTTATATTTAACATTAAAAAAGTAATTGTGGCAAAAACATTGCATTGGAAATGTTTTTTAGCTAGTCTCTCGAGATAGTGATCTTCGGGTCTTTATTTACAAGACAAAATTCTGCTTATGTCTATATTTGAACATATAAAGGTAATAAAATCGATTATTGCCATTTTTCCTTTTTCAGTGATATTGGAAGAAGGAACTGATGACATCACGATAACGGGCGATTTCGATATTAAAATTTTTGTCTTTCCTTTTACTATGTTGGGCAAGTTCAGTATCATGGCCTTCGAAGATATAGCGACACGGTATCATTACGAAGAGACAGCCTTCATGGGAAAAAACCATGCCGCTTCCGCATTTGATACAACAGTCGAACTTCCGTTAACGGCCATCTCTCCACAACGGCCTCTTTTTTAGGTCCCGGAGTACGGTTCATGCATTCACTCTCATTTTAACCTCGATGATAATCAAAATATCGTCATTTGTCAGTGGCAAATAATTTATCTGCGAGACCCTGACAAATCACGATATTTTGTTGATCATGCGATTCATATTCAAATTACTCTCCGCCAGCTCTGGAAAGCGGTACGCCATAGACCCTTTTCATAAATGGCTGCCAATTTAACATTCTTTTGTGTGCATTTAAATTAGCCTCACTAAACTCGTTTGGGAGTAAAAATTCTTTTGAATTATCGACTCAAAAACGAGGTTAGTCAGGCTAATTTTAATACTTACAAAAGAATTTATAATTGGCAGCCATTTATGAAAAGAGTCTATTTTCCACACGAGTGCGATTGCATTTACGCATGAGCAGAATATTATTTGTGCAAATCACATTAATGCGGTACTACGCATGAGCAGAACATTATTTGTAGGCAGTGATAGGCAGTCATTTGCAGACCAAGTGGTGGGCTCTCAACCAATGGAAAGGAAGAAATGGATCGAATGATAATATAATTTCCTTATCATTATAAATATGAATACTTTAACATTTTCAGTTTATTTATATGGCTCTTCATTTGACGTTGACCATTCCGAAACGTTTGGATTTGAGTTTCATCTCAGGTCGTTACCATGTGCATTTAGTAAACAATTGGCTTTCGTGCTGGTTGTTCTGTTGAGTAAAGCAAGTTCTTGCTGCTACACCGTGCTGACGAGACCCAACCAGGATCAAAGCACCATCAATTAATCAAAGATTAGCGAGAATTTGGATCTGTTTCTTCAACTTTTCTTGAAGTTTTATGAATATATTTTCCATCCATCCAGTCAGTTTGACTTCGACTAATCTCGCACTTCACAAAACATCAGTAACGAAAACTACCTTTATGCGAGAGAAAAAAAGCTTTCAACACTTTTAAGACTTTCCAGCAACCCAGCCCTCGTTTGTTCTGCTCTAACCTTGAGGGAGACATGGGGACAACTAATACATCAAGCAAAGCGAAACAATGATAAAACAAAGACATACATCTATTTTAGTGCATTTATTTTCATTTTAGAACGTTGAATAACTCAACAATATGTCTGCTTTAATCGTTACATTTACCGCTACATTCAACTTCTTATAAAATATTTTGCAATAAACCCTACACCGTCGGTCAAGTTTACCGAGGGTTGAGTAACAACAATCTGGACAGAAAAAAAGAACTGCTACCTGATATGACAGTTGTGACTGTACAGAGATATTCATTACCAATTGCATAATGTTCAATGTTCCTAATCAACGACCCGGTGAGTTGCATCTACAAAGAGACGCTTCTTCCACTCTTCCACGTACACTAATATTAACTCAACATTATGATATTCAACACACGAGTAACTTGGATGTACTAAACAACCCGTATATAGTGACAATTTCACTTAGGAGTGATGACATTGCTTGATTTCATGAGTTCGAGTTAAAACGTCAAGTTACTCTTTTTAGCCTCAAAACCAATCCCTTGACAGAACGACCGCGACTGGCCTCGAAACCATTCCTGTTAGTCGTATAATAAAAGTCAACAGGTACAGTCAAATTTGGGCGAAAATGAAACTAAAAGCCCAAGGAAAGCAAGCGTAAATGGGCACCCACACGAAATTCTACCAAACTCAAAACTCAACTTGAACTTGAAATTCTGACTCGAACTCATAAATCTAATACATTCACCAGTGGTTACCACAGGAAAACACGTCCTCGAGTAGGGCCGTATTCTCATACAAGCCGGGTTCCCCCACCCCCTCCCCTTACCAAAAAACAATTAGCACCGACCAGAATACGAATGATCAAAAATCATTTTACGACGGTCATTATAAAGAACCGTAGCAAGGTTTGTGGGGCTAACACTCGTTCGAATTGTCAGCTTCAGAAACGGGCTCCAGCATTTAATTTACCTCTATCAGTAAATAGCCACGTGTTTCAATTGCCTACCAACCCGGCCCAACAGTTTCTTTAGAAGCTAGTACCTTTTTTCCAAAAGCAGCGACACTTTTTATCAAAACCTGCAGCAAATAAAATCCCAACTTTGAACATAAATTGAGCATTTAGCTGATCAAGCACTAAACTTTTTGACCTGTGGCAGCTTGACCAAGAAAAACTATACAGTAACAGAAAATTCCATGAACCAGATACACCAAAGGCTTTGAATGGATTCTCTTGCACAATTTCCCTTGAATATACTACAAATTTGCTTGTTACTTTACATGTAATTTTACTTCTTAGCTCATAGTTTTATTTGATAAGGAACAATAAATCGAATCAATGTATCTTAATTTCAAAATTAGACAAAAATCCGTTTCAAGTATAAGAAATTTAATTACGAGATGTGGGCGTTTAAAATCTATTTCTAAACCGATCAACCAATATCACCATTTGGATTTTTATTTTTCCAAACCTGACGTAAGAAAATCAAATTTGTCCAAATCTTCACTTGATAATTTACAACTGGGTCGAGGATTTACCTTCCCTAAAGTTTTGTCAATGTAACGCAATGCAAAAAAGCCTTCGGTAAGCTCACGTTCAATTTACAGCTACTAATGTTCATCTAGTGCTGATCAGGTCCTTGTTTAGACATTCAATAAACGTAAACAAACTGCTTTTAGTTGACACTGTAGAACTAGTAAGATGACTCTCGGACGCAGTGAACAACATCCACAGTTCTTTTCCTCATTGTTACAGTCAAATTTAAATCATGAAAATATTAACTTTAACACTAAAACCGCTAAAATCCTATTCTGTACATAGACAACTATTTGCAAGGCCTGATAGCCACCGCTGTACAAGCGCGCGTATCTCCACGCAAGCGCAATGCCATGATAAGTCCAGGTTCACTTTCGGAAGCCTTTCTAATTGGACAATTAACACGCACAGGTCACGTGCGGTTCTCGTGGATTTTCAAAGCTTTGCAGAGGACAAGAGTTCTTCACATACTTTCTTGTAAGCCCATGTGTCTCCTTTCATACGTTTTCGGCGTACACCTGTGAACGAACAAATTTCAGTTAGCATGGACAAGTGTTTTTTTCTGAAAGGGAACGAATATGGAACAATGGCCTCTGAGAAAAGGTACAGCTTACCTGTACGAACTCTTGACTGCGAGGCCGCAGTTGCAAGACTCGACAATCAGGTGACAAAACATTTCTCGAAAAGTAATCTTAGCCATTTCACCTTTCGTCCGACAAACGGACAGCGTTCGAACGTAATTTCGCTGTTTAATCTCAGTGAGTGTGACAAGAAACTGAATTTTTTCTCTCCTAGATAATTTCCCGATATTCATTGTAGTCGCTTTTTCCTAGCTTGTTCGCCGTTCCTTGACTCTCTACATGTACTTTACTTGCCGGCAAAGTCGAGGTTGACTGTAAATGGCGTCAATTTTTTTCTGTCTCAGGGTCAACAGACATGTTGAACTGAACAGCTCTCCAGTAGAGAATGGGGCAAAGAGAAAGACCCTACCCCATTCCCCCTCGGCCACTTCACTCTCGGCCAGTTCCTTCTCGGCCCTTCTTGTCGGAGCCTGTTCACTGGCTACAGCCAATTTGATCGAGAACCCACCATATTGAAAACCTCGAGAACACTGTTATTAAAAGGAGGGGAGAGATACAGTAAGAGAATGAAGAGGAAAAACAAAGCCCGTGTCTCAAGGCGTACCTATCATTTCCATTTTCGGAATGAGGCAAACTTCCATTTCGAATTCAAGAAGAACCTTTCCTCTGTCGTCTATAGATTTACATCGAAGAGTGTACCTAAAACACGAAAATGCCGGTAAAGTAAATATAACAAAGCGAGAGTGGCATGTAGTTAAAGGGACCGGACTGTGTCATGGCTGAGTTGAGTCTACTTTATTACGTTTTGCCGAATATGCGCTATGAAACTTAATGTTAGCGAAGAAACTATTTCTATGGATGACAAAATGACAAAACCATAGCTTCATTACAACCAAAAATGTCTTCCGCAAACAAGAGATTAACTTCGAAAGTTGTTCAGCCTAACAACTTTTCAAAACCCATTATCGCAATCCGTTTTACTCTTCTTCAATTTTTGTCCACGGTATCTTTTGTATTTGTTGTTCTACTACAGTGTCCCTTCATTGTTTTCAGTGCTGATTTCTATATTTCTCTCGATTTGGTCAACATTTTTTTTTTTAAATGTTACTAAAATCCAAGGCCTGTGGTCTAACAAAAACTATGAAGAGCCCAAAGGTTCCCAATCATGAAATACTGGGTGCCCAGCACTTAAATAGAGCTTATATGAAAAAAGGTCAAATTTTCCAGTCGCCCGAAGGCAAAAGTTAGTCGCCTGTGGGACCTGGGCGCTTCTAGAGCACAGCGCTGAAAATCCATGACAGTCCCTTTAAGTAATATCTTCGCATCAGTCTGTTCAGGGATTATTGCATGTAAAGACACATACCCTTTTTCTTTGTACATAATGTCTCGGTCTTGCAGAACTCGCTTCAGTTCGTCAAGAACCTCGTCTGAACTTCTTGTGGAGGTTGAAGAAACATTATATAGAGCCTGCAGTAACAGAAACACAACATAAGGTCTTGCTGTATTCATCATTGCTAAGATGTGGTTAACAACAACAAGCACAAAAAGATTTAACTAATTTGCAAAGTTCGTTTACCTTGACTTTCCTCGGCCCATGTCCCCCGAGTCCCCTCGGTGTAATTGCTTCCACAATTCTGTTGAGTCCATCTTCAATGCTACCCATAATTCCCTGTGGAATTAACATTAATCTCGTAAAAAATGTGTTCAATACGTAGCTTGAACAAGTAGGTCCTACCCGTCCAGGCTTTCTCCACGTAAATCACGTCGATTGCTGTAATAACATTATGCATTGTACGTAACCTTAAAACAGCAATAACAACAACAACAAAACAATAAAGATAAGCTCAACAGTAAAAGTGAATCACAATGCAGCAGTCAAAATAACAATGCTTTCGAGTGGTCAGGTTCCAGAATTTCCGTAAGGGAAAGAGAATTCAACACACAAAAATTTACAACCGTCCCTTAATGACTTCTTACCCGTGAGCTCCACTTGCTTGTACTCGAGGGCGTGTCTACAGAACCGAACCTTTTCCTTCCGATTGTAAATGGAGATTTAAAAGGCGTTCTCTTGCACGTGGCCTTGTCCAGGTTAGTGTCTAGGGACTGGGACCACCTGGAAGGGCAATGGAGCTATTACTTTCTATTCCAACAAACAAGTGTATGTGTGGATAAGAGCTAAGTTTTAATAAAAGAATATACAAAAATTAATGAGCAACTTCCTGATTTCTAACGGTCGTCTTGAAGTTATTTCAAGTAAAAAGGAGTTCTCTCAATTCTCTCCTTCAGAGCACCTTCAGCACAAGAATTCTCTGCTCATAAATCATTTTATAAAAGTTCAAATTACTTTGCAACCTCTTCATAATTAAACAGACATAGACACCTTTGAGTTCCTCAAAACTACTTTGGTAGAGACAGAAAGAAATAGAGCTCTCGTAAACGAAGGGTCATTGCTATCAAAATCAATTGATGTTCGGAAACTACAGTATGTTATTCAGTGTCCCAAATCCACTTCTGCCTACTGAACGTTTCGCTGTTTGAAAGCACAGATGTTAACTATTTCGACAGCATTAAATTGTCAGTGTTTTTTCCCCTCCACTTTGTCACTCTACATAAACTGACCACAAACGTGGAGCTAAGGGTGCCTGTAGACTGATTCAGTGGTTCGACTGTACATGTTTGTACATGTAGAGTACTTACATTTTTGATTGAGATATTGGTGTAAGGTCGTTACTACCAAAGTCATAATCTGAATGAGACGTAGGTATATCAGCAGCAGCTCCTTTGGAAACAGAAGATGGTTCCAAGATTAAAAAAAAAAAAAAAAAAGATAAAGAAAAAAAAAATGAAAAGAAAAAGAAATAGAAAAAAACAAAAA
>Ga0126339_10003780_pt1 | contig 11075 bp, 7 predicted proteins | sample OrbTmetagenome_2_FD_92532 | JGI IMG/M metagenome (GOLD analysis project Ga0126339, IMG submission 92532) | Coral microbial communities from Petempiche,Puerto Morelos, Mexico - Orbicella T R C metagenome | ecosystem: Host-associated > Invertebrates > Cnidaria > Coral | place: Petempiche,Puerto...
AACGACTTGAAAAGATTGGTTAATGGGCTCTTTAACTCACTGGTCACACCATTAAGTAGTTCGGTTATGAAGGGTGTTAAGTTAATAATAATATATTATAAGTCAGAGTGATAAGTGCATGTACATAAATTTAGTTGCCAATGACCGTTTCCTTCAGGAAAATCTAAAGAAGCAAGTAGATGATCTTCCCACCAAGGATGACCTTGAAAATTTGGATATTTATGTCAAATGGCCACAACTTGAAGAAGCTTTAAATGCTAGAAGGAGTCGAGCTCCATCTGCAAAATCCAGAGCTTCTACTCCTAAAGCAAGAACTCCCACCCCTCCTCCCCCAAGAACACCAAGTCCCCCTCATCCGTCCCCTGAGGCACTTGAAGCATTAAGACAAATTGGAGAGCTAATGGACAAACATGAGGTGCTAATTGAGCAAGTGGATTCTTTGGAGGTACAGTACATTAGTGTAACCTGTTAACTCTGTGCTTTAATTATTTATATGGTAGAAGGTTTGATGTGCACACTTAATTTGCAGTGAGTGATATGATTAATTTGTCATTGTTAAAAATTATTATGTGTACTGAAAAAGTACTGAAAATTGAAATCAGTATAGCAAATTCACTGAACAGTCCACTGAAAAGTAGATCTGCAATGCAACACAGTATAGAGACCCTGGTGTTCATACTTAATCACAAAGCCTGACACTCCTTCCTAGTAATCTGTTAATGATTACTACTACAGATTGGAGGGATTTCCATTATGAGGATCGGCATCATTGGGACAATAGGAAGTTTGATAGATACTACAATTTGTTAATGATAAGACTTCTGTTAGGATGCACTTTGCTCCTAAAAGAAGTGTCCCTTTGATAGAAGCTAAGAAAGGTCATAGATTGACACAAAGGTTTCTATAAGCATCCATTTTGTTGAGAAAAAAAAGTTACTTTGTGTTTTGTTTAATCTGAGTGTCCCCTCAATATATCAGTTAGAGGTGTCCCAAAGTAGACGTTCCATGGTAGTTTGATATTTTTCTTTATAGGAACAAATGCCTAAGAAAGCTAACCTTGAGGATTTGGCTGAACTGAGGAATAGGCCTGGTAAGATGTCCTGTATAAGTGAACTGATATGGAATAGCATGCAGATATATTTTCGTAGAATGGTGATGGAAGTCATAAAACCATTATATCGCTATTTTAATTAGTAGCCCTTTGTTCATATGAAACCTTTAGAGAAAACTTTGTCTCAATTTTTTTTATTCAGTCTGCTTGATTAGTATAACTTCTAATAGATTAACACCATTCATCTAAGAGGTTTACAGTTTTTCACTGTGGTGAGAATTTATTACTTGTATACGTGTAGCATTCAGCTATGTTCTGCATATACGTGTATTGACTAATAAACAGTTTGAAAGATGTTCATGATGTTCCACTGTTAACTCCTTTATAAACTGTTTTTATTTGTGCAGATGTTCCAGACGACATTCTTGAACAACTAAAGTGGTTGAAAGATGGACTTGATGCAATAAATAAATGGAAAGAGGAGGTATTAGCCTTATCAACTTGGCTGGGTGATTTATGCAAAACAGGCAGGCTTATAATGTGTACCTTGATTGCATACAAAAAATAAAGCAAAATCCCTCAGAATATGCTCTTTTTCTGTGAACATTATGTTCCAAGATGAAAGAAACTTACCTCCTGTTAAAAGATAGTGGGAAAGAAAGTCTTGTTTCCTACTAACCTGCTGTGGGTGACACTAATATAGCATTGTTATATGTGGTACACCTGGATTGCAGTCGAATGGAGGAAATGAGAGTTATCAAATCCGACTCTCAAGAAATATGGCATACCCTGTGTTACCCTCACTGACAGCTACATGTACATGTAGCAGATATCCACAAGAACATTTGTCAGGACAAAGTAGCTGTAGATGTTCTTGCAGTGCTTTGAGCTTTTTCATAAGCTAAACATAAATAAAAGTAGAAAAAGGATGATTCACCAATGAACAGTAACAAAAATAATTTAAATTTGATTTTCATACATTGGAAATAATATTTCAAGAAAACCATTCCGGCTGATCTTGAATCCCAGTTAACGTCACTGAGAGAAGGACTGGCACTACTCAACGATAACAAGCAACAGGTACATGGGTTGAATACCTTCCTAATTTCTAACAATCATTTAAATGATACAGCGATATCTTAAGAACATCTCAATGAAAGCCACAAACTAAATAATAAAACGCTTTGTCCATGTTTTCTTAACAGGAAATGTGCAATCATATGAGCGTAATAAACGTACTGAAGATAAAAATTAAGAAAGACGTTAAAATCGGATTAAAATCTTAGTCACTAGTTAGAAATTCCAGTATAGTTTTGTGATGTTATTTTTCTTCTTGTGATTTCTCGTAATTGAATTGGCTAGCACTAAAGTTCTGTTTGATTTTGATATAAAAAGTAGCTGAAGTATTAAAAGCACTTAGTAGATATATATGTCGCGTGTAATTTGACTTTGGAAGTAGTTAAAGTGAAGGTACGCCTCTAGTACAAAATGTAAGTAATATTGAATGGTTAAAACGTTCTAGTGGTAGTGATGTTAACGTTTTATAATTTTGATAAGATTGAACGAATGGGAGAGCAACTGCAAAGCCTAAAGAATGTATCTGATATGCTGAGTTACCACAACGAAAAGGTGAATAAAACATAACCACTAACAATAAACTAACAATTAAAATAGCACATATAAAAACGAAAACTAACAATGTGAAATTTAAGCAATATATTTTTCTTTAGTTACATATTAAAAATGTTTATGTCAGGACTAACTGACACCTGAACATCAACAATAACAGCACTGCAAATTGCAATGTCGTTACGAAGTAAAGTAGTACACAACACTTCATTGACATCACTTACAGTTAAGAAATAAAACTATAATAATGTCATAATTCGACAATTTACTTAAACAAGTACAGAATTAAACATGTCCTTCCAGGTATTGACGAATGACATTAATCTGTAATGTGTTTCTTCGTGTTCTCATTTTCCTAAAAAAAAAGTGTTTTAGACAAAAGTCCTTTTGACTTGCTCAGAATAAAAAAATTTGACTTGCTGTTTTAGACAAATATTCTGTTTTCTCAAGAAAAATTGTATAATCTTCTGTTCTCAACACATGGCATGTAAGCACGCGTTGTAAAATTAATGATAAATGCATGTGTCTGCGAAGTAATTTTCATATTTTACTTACTGTTCAAGCTTCAAATGATTCCTGATGACTTACTCGATCAACTTAACAAGCTTAAGTACCTGGAAAGAGCAACCAGTCAAATTAAAGAGTTTAAAGATCAGGTAATAAAATCATCATACATACCTAACATTAATAATAGTATAAAATAAACGCATTTCTACATTTTCATACTACATTGGTAGTGTTCCTTTTGGTGGAAACTATGCCCTTGAACAAATAAAATGACACAAGTTAAACCGTGTCCTTATTTTTACAAAATAAATAACGATTGTTTGATTTAAAATTATTTGAGAAGGTAAACAATTTAGAACGCTGACAAAAACATTGCTAGTAAGTAGATCCATCACCTTAAACTATGTAGAAAAGAAGAAAAAAGAAGTCCTACGAAGAAAGCACTTAATTCTCTACACGTTAGAAAAAGTTGCTTACGTGAAGTATGTGTTGAGCCGATTAAAACTTGCAGTGAATTTTATAAATATCTGTATTGAGGATAGCATCACTTCACTGTAAAGTAACCTAGGATTCTCCTGTCAAGGAATCTAAACTGATCATTTTCATTCCGTAAAATTTGAAGTTACCGTCAAAACTACAGCGAATTGAGGATCGATTAAAAGAAGACACAGAACGCGAGGTCAGAACTCTAAGAGATGGTCTCCGACTTCTCAATAACCAGCTTGATAAGGTTGGTGTTAAATCTTGTAATAAGCTTTCTCATAGGTCTTAAATGCTGTAAATGTTTTTGGGAAAAGTAAGAAAACTGACTAACCGTTTTTATTGGTAAAGTGATTGTACAAAAGCTGTAAAAAAAATACACGAATCGATTGATCGATCAAGTAAATTGTTTTCTTTTGACAACCAGACTAGGGTTTTCTTAATTTGTTCACACTGACTTAAAGTTCATTAACTGAACACCTTTTAAGCTTTAAAACGATTGTTGCATTTTGTGAAATCATGTAAATGTGCAAGTCTATATGTAAATGAAGTCACTAACTTGAAAAATGATATAACAATGTTTACTGTTAAAGTACAAGAAGATGAAAGAAACGATTCCTAAATCTTCGACTTCAAATGCCGGAAAAGTAAAGGTACCAGCTTCTTAATCAAGTTAATATAATAATGTAAACTATTAAAACTTTTGAAACAACACATCCTTGTAGCCCCGTTGAAATTAAACAACAATAGTTAACATGACAAGGAAGCCAAACTCAAACTCACATAGTAGGGTAAGGTTAGGTTTCACAATGAAAGAAGCGTAATTTAGAAAGGTTTTATGACTCCACGTTACTTTTTGACGATCTTACCTGTTGATTGGAATTGACGGTTACAGCTAGTGTTCCTTTTGCTTGCGGACCACTGCACTGAGTTCTAAGGGAATGCTTCTTGGAAATTTTGTTGAGGGTGTAATGGCCGCTTCTCCAACCCTTTTCTCTTTCACACCTGGGACCTTTTAGTCTATATGAACTTATTTTGGGACCTGTAATTGAACCATCCCTGTAATCTATACATGATAGTCATTTTGAACCAGCTCAGAAGATGTGTTGCTCGTAAGGTGCGGAGGTCTAATGCTTAGTACGTTGGACTTTGGACCGGGCGGTCCGGTTCGAGTTCTTGCTCAGGTTGTTACGTTGTGTTCTTGGGCAAGACACTTTCCCCTCACACAGTCCGCTCTCTCCATCCAGGTGTATTAATGGGTAGCAGAGAATTAAATGCTGGAGAGTAACCATGCGATGTCATGGATCAGCATTCCGTCCGGGGGCGACAGTGTACTCCTATTCGCTACAGTTAGAGAGGATCTTCTTTAACAGCTAGCCAGGAAAACTGTTGTTTTTCTCGTACTTTTTGATATGGATTTGCTCATAGACAAATGGCTCAATAATAAACAATTATTGGATGAGGTTTTTGTGATATCCAGAATAATCAAGGTCGAGGTAGGGGTTATCAGCCGAAACCGAAGGCTGAGGCTGATAACCCTTACAGAGACCTTGATTATTCTGGATATCACAAAAACTGAATTTAATAATTGTTTTATTATGCATTGAACGAAGTCATGTTTTTGCTTCTTCACTGACTGCAAGCAACACAAAGCGCGCGAAATTGACATGATTACCCGTGACCTTGAGCGTCCGTGACATGATTATTTTTTAATCTGCAGAGATGACGTCACAGGCGCTGATTTCGAAAATTCACTGTACGCTTTCGGCCAATCACAAAAGAGATAGTGATAGAGATAGAGATAATAAAGCAGGTTATTTAGGTTTTGTGTCTGTTTTAGGATGGTGGCGCGCTCAGTGCCTTAAGAAGCATGTTAACAGAACTTCAAGGAGAACAGGAAAAACTTAACAACACAACAAAGGAGCTTGTAGAGGAACACAACAGGAAACAGAAACATATTGATGTGAGTACTTGACTAATATAACTAAACTTTAGATTCACAAATATGGAGCTTCTGGCTCCTCAACCGCTCATGCAACACATTGATTTTCAGTCTTGGTGCATGTTTTGCAATTGTTAATCACTAAACACAGTACAATACGTATTGTTCTTAACAGGCTCTGTACACGTACGCTGACAGACTGCAAGAGGTTAAGGCTGATAAGGAACAAGTTGCCATGGAAATGGACGTGGTATGAAGCAGTGTTGTTGTAACATACGCTCATTGTCGCTTATAGGAGTGAAATGCTGTGTCATCATATGAGGGAGCAGTATTACTAGCTAACTAGTAAAGTTCTAACATGATTTTGGTATTACTGTTGCAGAAAGCGGACAAACGTACACTGGATAACTTGGTAAATAGAACCAAATTTGATCAGAGTATTGGAAGCTTGGATCAGTCACTGCAGGAACTCTTGCACAGACTGGAGGGCCAGGTATGTAACAGCTAGGCAGGGTTACTTAATGCCAAGATCGATTGCATATAAACTTGCTATAACAAGTGTAGCTATTGGCTGAAACACGGCTAAGAACATGGTCGTCACGGTAGCCACTGTCTATCTGAACTGTTCTTGTATATCGATTCTGAAAATGTAAAATGTATTTGCTTCTGCAGGAATCAGCGTTAAGTGAGGCTTTAGCTCGATTGGCTGGTGATATTGATCAAAAGCTTGACAGGCTGGAACTCGATCCTCTGAAGGATTACTTTGGTGAGTACTGACGTTATTTCCTAAGTATATTTTATGAGGTAAGCTCGCTTACCAGCCGTTGTTCGGGAAAAGGGCCCGGGCTCCTTCTCGGAAAGGATCTTCGAAAACCGGACTGGAAAGAGCCCTGGAGCCGAGCGCGAGGGGTTTTTCTGGGAGATATCGGCCCTAGGTCTTGACAATGCGAACCAGCCAGGGGCCTATGTTCTCCAGAGCAATCTTGGTGAATAAGAGCTTTTAAAATCACGCGACTGGAAATGTAAAGAAAAATAACCCATCGATTACGGAATGGAAAGAACACCGTAGAATTGTAGCGCTCGTAACTCTGATTGAGAGGCGACTTTAGAGACTTAGCGTTTCGTTCCGTGGGACGTCTATTAAGTTGGAAGAAAACTAAAAAAAAAAATCTTTTACCTGTAACTGAATTCTTTAGGAAAAGTAAAAGTAAAAGTAAGACAGTGCTCGGTCTAGTCCTTGGAAAATATTGGATCGGCAATAGAGCAGATCTGATTGGCTAATTTTAGTTTTTGATTCTCTGAAAACGTTGTCATGTAATAAGTAACATTACTATATGCGTTTCTTCTTTTGTGTTTTTCTAGAAAAGAGGATTAAGAGTATGAAATGTAAACATGTTGATTTACCTCTGTCTGATGATCCTGCTGCTGGATTCCGCAAGTAAGCAAGTCATTGCACTTGTTTTTGTTTCTCCGTGTATCATACTCATGCAAATTTGATGGTTATTTGTTTGACTTACAGGGCGTTACTCAGGTTTCACTGTATTTCCTGTGACAGGCCTGTTGATATGATACCTGGCCAGTGAGTATTCTCTTCCGTTTAGCTGTTATTTCAAGTTTAGATATCACAAAGAAGATCTATTTCTGACTGGAACACAATGCACTGACGAAAACTAGACTTGTATAGTTCCACTATTTTTTTTTCAAGCAACGTCATATAAGTTGACGTTTCCTTCATATTTATTTTATTTGATCGTTCGTTCGTTCCATCGTTCATTTTTTTGCGGGCTTCATTGTAGTAAGATGCCTCTCTAACATACTATGTTATGTATGCATAATGTTAATCTTTCGTTTGTTAACTTTCTTATTTAACTGGCGCTGTTTTGTCTGTAGTCCCAATCCAGCTCTGCCCCAGACTCCTGGTCTGCCTCCATCTCGGTCGGGGCGTCCTTACACAACTTTTGAACTTGATCAAATACGTCAGATGCATCGAGGGTAAGGAAACATCGAAGTAGTTTGGTTTTTCTTAGCTTATATACGAAGCTAGGATATAAACAGGAGGACAGGTACCCTTGAACGCTGGTATTAATTGATCAATGCTAGCAGACACAGTGACGGTCGCGCAACAGTACATGTAGATCTAAAGGAGAATTAGTGTGTTGTAAACCTGTAATAAATTGACGCTTTTCACCGCGACCAGTAAACCTTCATCTCTAACTGGGCCCTGGAAGCGCCATGAGAACTAAGACAAGTCTCGTAGAATTAGGTGAGCACCACCGAGGCACCGTCGACGATAACGTGGACCAAATATTGATTGTCTTTTATTGAACTTTCGCAATTATTTTAGTCTATTTGTGGGTGTATTGGTGTCAGAAGGGTACAGTTCTTACAAAGAACGTTGTCGGTTTGCAAAGTACCGTGGGTGAGAAGTGTGTCACGTGCACGTGTAAAGCCATTGAACTGCTCATTCACCTATTTGTTATGCTCATGTTTGCCGAAAGCCATGGACAAGAATGGCACCTCGGTTAATTAACCATTTTAATGACAGGTGCCCTTTGGCCGCCCGTTGGGATTTATGTTTGGCAGGCTAAACACCGTAGCCCCTGCGTATAGGGTGGTTCCCTGTTTAAGCCAGGTTACAGCTACTGAATACGGGCATGACCAAATAAATGTGACAGTAGTTTTTAGAGCATTTTCACGTTATTAAGGTTGGCACTTAAGCTGAAGATCTGTTTATATAGAGAAACACTGTCCCGACCGTTAGAAGGATCATCCACCACTGGGAGAGGTTTTATATGTGCGGTCATACTGCAAATCCAGTTTCTTCTCAAGGAATTTTTACTTTTGCTGATTTACCGAACCATGTTACAATAACCTACAGTCTGGTTTGTGCGTTTTATAATCATTATTTTTAACTGATTATACACAGTGGGTACACCTACGAACAAGAAGTAGCCACAACAACAGCCCGAGCATGTGGTGGAAGTCATACAGTGACCTTTCCTAACAGAAGGACAGCCAGATTCAAGTGAGTTACAATTTACAATCAGGAAACATTTTCTGTATTTTTATCGAGTTGTTGACATACGAGTACGGGAAATGCTCTGGGAATACGGGCCAAAGTAATGTTAATAGGACTGAGTGGAGTCCAGTTCGGTCTGGAATCATACCTACCTTCCGTCGTAAATAATCGAGCAATGTTTGGTACAAACAACAATTGATTAAGGCTTAATCAGTATTATGGAATGTTTGTTTGTAATTTCAATAATGTCTTTAGCAAGGCTGCGATAGTTTCAAGTTTTTCCCTAAATATCTGGGATTGAGGTTAAGGATATGCGTGAATAGACCATATTCGTATTCTCGGTATTGGACTGGAACTAGCTTGCAATGGAGGCTGATGCGGGGGGGGGGGGTATCATGAAAAGAGATTAATGTCATTTGCATTGGGAAAGTCTCCCCGCATTAGCCTCAGTTGCAAGCTAGTTCCAGTCCAATACCGAGAATACTAATATGGCCTTTTGTTCTCTTTTTTCAGTCAATATTATTACTACAGAGAGGATGACACACCAGTACCAATTCCTCAGAGGTAAGAAACATATGCTGACCTCAAACCACCTCTGAGCGCTGTTAAGAAATGTTTGCTTCACTTAATCACGTTATTTAATCGGGCTCAAGAGTGTGTCACAGACTTCTTTGTCTGTCCGAATCCCACAATAAGTACTTTCATTCAACGTAATTGATGAATTTTGTTTGATTTGTGTGGCGGGAGGAAGCTAAGACGGCCGCAAAATCCGCGGGAAACTCTAGCATTTGTCTACTTCACCCCAAGTTTCTTAGTTTTGATTGGTCAACAAAAATGAAGCCCTTTGCACAGCTGTGAAAAAGACGTGCGTGTCAATTACTTACAGAGTATTTTGTTTGATAGGGATGAGACGGAACTGATTGGTCAAGATGGACATATTTACAAAGGACGTTTTGAAGGATTGGATCGAATGCCTGACTTACCGCCAGTACGAGGATTTCATTATCGCTTGAAGTTTTGTTGTTGTTTGCATCGTTCTCCTTTCGCTATCACATTTTCTTTTCTTCCTATACTTTCCACCACTTTTTTATTTAGGTCACTGGCTTATTTTCTGAGCTATCTGTTTGTTGATAAATCAAAGAAAACTCTTGGTAGGAAAAGAAAAACATAGTACTGAAGTGGACAAGATGAGCAAAGCTATCAAGTTTTGGATAATTTGGAAACTTCCTCTGGGAAACCTCGTTTGTGCATCAAAACTACGTTTAACTGTTTCAGTACTAGTAGACTGGTAGAACTACAAATCAGTGTTTCGATTACTATTAAGGAGAATTACTTATTCAGGGCCTTCACAAGGTACTTTAGGCCCTTCTTCCTCACAGTTCCCAGTGCTCCCCAACTCAGTTTTTTGAGACATAACCGTACACTTGAACTTGACACAAGTACATTTGTTTATTTGCAGGGTTCTCAGAACCCCAAATCTCCTAGAGCAGCGTCGGCCAAGAGAGCTACTAGTCCCCAGCCTCCTCGCAATGGTAGTCCGACAAGTCGTCGTCCTCGATCTGCTGCGGTACCAGCGTCACCGAGAAGCCACGAGGAGGAGGCTGAGCCTGCTAGTGTTGTTGTTCAGTAAACATCAGATGTATCGATGAAACCAGAGACATCATGTAATAATAAGTCTCACCTTGTGAAGTTGAATTTAAGGACAGGAATTGGAGTTCTTTAGATACTCGTAGTCTTAGTTTGCCTCTTTGATTGTAAGTTTTAGTGAGATTTTTAATGACATGAACCATTTGTAAAAAGGAAAAAAATTCTTTGACACAGTGTTAATATATTAGATTATTTATAAAATAGCTTGGTCGCGCCACGAAGTTTCATGAGGTCTCCGTGAGTCATCTTTGGAGAAGAAGTGACCTGGTAAGAAAAAACGTCATTTTGAAGAAGTTACATGTAAGACGCAATACACAATGGTTGGAAATATTGTGAATATTTATGACGGTTTGAGACGAAAATGTGGCACATTTTTCATTATTTAACGGCTGCAAAATCACGCACCAATCATAACATCAAAATTGCACTAAGTAATGAAAGTGCACATGATCATTGTAAATTTAGGATAATGCTGAACAACGACAACTTCATTTGTGAATTATCGGGTTAATCCCGAATCAATCACGTGTTATTAAAAGATTAAGACCGTCAGTTGACTCATTGAGTGGCGTTAATACGGGTTAACATGCCAGAAACATTTATGAACTCGTTGTGGTCTGTCGGCGGACAAGAGAAACAATTACATGTGGTAAGTCGATAAACGTAAATTGACCACTGTAGCGGCTTAGGTAGCAAAAACTTTGAAGACTTTTTGGTTTGTATAACAATCATATAAACCCTTTTCATAAATGCTGGCTATTTAAAATTCTTTTGTATGCATTCAAATAACCTTCGCCATA
>Ga0126339_10003782_pt1 | contig 11074 bp, 5 predicted proteins | sample OrbTmetagenome_2_FD_92532 | JGI IMG/M metagenome (GOLD analysis project Ga0126339, IMG submission 92532) | Coral microbial communities from Petempiche,Puerto Morelos, Mexico - Orbicella T R C metagenome | ecosystem: Host-associated > Invertebrates > Cnidaria > Coral | place: Petempiche,Puerto...
CCCACATACGCCTACACAGCCTACATCTCATTAATCTTCAACATATACCTACACAGCCTACATCACATTAATCTCCTACATATACCTACACAGCCTACATCTTATTAATCCCTCACATTTACCTACACAGCCAAACATTTCATTAATCCCTAACATTTGCCTACACAGCCTACATCTCATTAATCCCTCACATTTACCTACACATCCTACATCTCCTTAATTCCCCACATATACCTACACAGCCTACATCTCGTTAATCCCCCACATTAACCTACAAATCCTACATCTCCTTATTTTCCCACATATTCCTATACAGCTTACAGCTCATTAATCACCCACACTTACCTACCCAGCCTACATCTTATTAATCCCCCTCATATATTTACACAGCCCACATCTCATTGATTGCCTCAAATATACCTAAAACACATCTACATGTCAATAAACTTCCACATATACCTTTACAGCCTACATATCATTAATCCCCCACATATACCTACACAGCAATACATCTCATTAATCCCCTACATATACCTACACAGCCTACATCTCTATAATCTTCCGCATATACCTACACAGCCTATACATCTCATTAATCCCCCACATATACCTACACAGCCTACATCTCATTAATCCCCTACATATACCTACACAGCCTATATCTCATTAATCCCCCACATATGCCTACATAGCTAACATCTCATTAATCCCCCACATATACCTACACAGCCTATATTTCATTAATCCCCCACATATCCTTACACAGCAATACATGTCATTAATCCCCTACATATACCTACACAGCCTACATCTCATTGATTCCCCACATATACCTATCACGGCAGCGTACATCTCATTAATTGCCTACATATACCTATACAGCCCACATCTCATGAATCCCTCACATTTACCTTCACAGTTTGCATTTCATTAAATTGTTTCTAAAGTCATTACTCATTATATTCCGTGGTTGTCAACTCATGTAGAACCAAGTGGTCTTAAGATATCTTGGAACAAGCATATTGACTATTGTTATTCAAATTATCCGTCCACTTGTAGCCTGCGAACAGGCTCCCAGTTAGGTTAATGGGTTTAGTGCGAGCTAGCCAAGTGTGATCTAGGGAGAGCGGGGAGAGCCGAGAGCGGAATGGTGAGGAGAGGCGCAATTCGCGGAATTCTGTTTTTCGCGCTTAACGCGCCGGATTTTTTTTTTTTTTCGCCCCAGCCGGATTTTTTTCCGCTCTCGCTGGGAGCCTGTTCGCAGGCTAGTTCACTTACCGTGCGTTCAGCTCTTCGAACGGATATCGTAAGGAACGTTTTCGCGTGAGCGGTCACATAGTTGCCGATGCATTTTTGTGGTTGAATCGGCAAAGTTCATCTTTTAACGACGCTCTTAGCGCGTCGAGAAAGTAAAATTGGCGATGTACTTGCTTCTTTTTACGTGAAGCGTGATTGGTGAAAAAATTATCCGTGATGCGTGATTAAATAGAAAAATTCAGCGCGATGCGTGATAGGTACCCACCTTTGCCACCCTAGTTGTGGTTTTCTTAAACTCCTTACTCCTTAGTAACACTCGGACGGGGCGGCAAGTACACCAAACACAAGCCTTCAAGACTTCCGGCTCTAGCTTAGAAATTGGCTCAAGTGTTTAGCATTTGACGAGATGTCGATGACTGCATTTCAATGAACAAGGATTTTTGATAAGACTTGTGACACCCCCCTCCCCCTAAAAAAATTAGCCAATACTGCAATGTCACGGCTAGGCTGTGTAGTTGGTGGTCTGGCGAGCACAATAGCACAGAACGAGGAAAATACGAGCGGAAGAGCCCCCACCCCCACCCCCTTTCCCCGGCGCAGAAAATTGACACGACTTCTAAGTGATTGCTAAAATTGTAGAGGGATTCGAAATCGTTTATCATCACGTTACACATTTAACTAAGGTAGCTTAAGGTGATGCTCTGAACCTGCAGCTGTTTCAGCTTGTTTCCGATATAAACACAAACTCGAAATAAAGGAGGATAAATTGCTATAAGGACCAAGACGCTAATGAAAACGCATCCACAAGCTTAGAAAATACTGCAATGCTGCATTTCCAAGATTGAAATTTACCGAAAAAACCTTCCTTTTTACTCTACACATCTGACATAATTCTAAAACAACTTACGCAAATTGTGATCGACATAATAGTAGACAGTTTTTTGCGGCCAAAGCTTTTTGCTGTTTCGAATCACATTCCTCTTCAAGTCTTCCTCATGTATCATGTGACTGACAACAGCCTGGTCCTCAGGATCTAGACACAAGTCTCCCTCGAACAGTTGACATCCCGGTTGTTTGTTAGCATCTGAAATTGATTCAACGGTTTACAATTAACAATTAGTATCACCCAACTGGTGGACTAATGCAAATCCTGCATTTTGATTGGCTACGCTACTAAGGGACTATTAGTAATAGTCATCGAGTAGCGAAATTGGCGCAATCGAGCGTGACGCTTTCTTTCTTTCGCTTCATGGGCTATTGACCCGTGGCCCTTGAGGGCGAGGGGTCTACTTGTTTTAGTATCACCCAACTAGTCGGACAGAAAAGGCAATAATAAAATTAGCAAATGCAAGTTGAAGAAATATTTATTTGGGAATAAAACGAAAGAAAGCGTCACGCTCGATTGCGCCAATTTCGCTACTCGAGGGCTATTATTAATAGTCCTCTAGTAGCGTAGCCAATCAAAATGCAGGATTTGCATTAGTCCACTAGTTGGGTGATACTAATTATTGTAATCACCGTGTATTTTTTATATACAGAGGATAAAATAAATACGGCGGCGCGAAGATATGAGTTTTATTTTTGAGTGGTAAAATATTGTTTTTAACACAAGAAAATAAAGTTCATATCTAGTAAGCAACCGCGAAAAAGCGGAAAATAACGTCATCAATGCCCTCACTAGTAAGAATATGGAAGATGTAGATTCCTATAAGTTTTACGAGTGGTGTATTTTCCACTGAAACACTCGTGTCTATATATTAATAACTTGGTGTGGCTTCAAGTCTCGAATACTTTCCACAATTTAAGACAAAAGCCGCGTAATGAGAATTACAAAAATAATGAAAACAGAAATAAGTTTAATTACATTTGCACTCTTGACAGTGCCTGGTAATCGAACATAAAATGCAATAGCCCCATCATGGTTACCTTTCCTCATTTGCATTACAGTGTCATCCAAAGAGGATGCGAGGGAATTTTCAGCAGAAAAGTCAAAACTGTCCGAAATTACATCATAGACATGTTGGATTATATGATAATGCAAACCAGACAGGTTAACCGTGAAAAGAGCTGTTGGTGAGAATTGTTGCACTGGTGTCGATTCGTTTGGTCAGCGGCCTACCTTCATTGACAGTCGTGATCTGCTCTTCCAGTGGAACCTCATCCGCGTCTTCCATTCGACTTTGTTGGTGAGCTTCGTTCACCCTGACAATGTGACCGTGTAAATTTCCATTTCTCTCTTCGTTCTCTAAAAAAATCAAAGACAAAGACTGTTGAAAAAATTGACATAAAGTGATAAACCGTTAGAAAAATGAGTGACAGGCGCATTGAAGTTCAAAGTGGGAACAGCGGTGGCTAACACGGAAAACGGGAAACGCCTCGGGACGACATGCGGGATGCAGCTAAGAATATGGTTTGAAGACTGTCCAATAGATGGACTAGGATAGAGCTGGAGCACTCTTGTTCCCAGGGTCTATCCTCTTCTTCAGAAGAGAGACCCTGGGAACGAGGTTAGAGCTGGAGGTTAAGGAGAGCTCGGGTGCGGTAAGGGATTAACATCGGCAAACGGGATAAGGTTTGAAACGGAACATGCGCTCGGGAAACCGAAACAAGAAGTAGCTTATCTTGGGAAAAAACATCGAACAGCTGGCCAGTATGCAGCAAAGGGAAACACGAAAAAGTCAACGTCTGCTATAGAACTTCGTAGATTAGTCACTTCATAATTGTTTCAGGCACTCTTAAGAACGTCGAGAAAAAATGGAACAACAACAACAACAGCAGCAATCTTTATTTGTGCCTCTTTAGATTTCCATAAAGAAAAATAAAAATTGATTCCAGGTTGAATACCTGTAGACAGAGAGAGCACAGCCACTTAGAAATAGCAAATACTAGTCGTGCGAAGTGGCTGCGCCATGCGGAAAAAAACTAAAACAAGAAAAAAAAATGGGGTAGAAATAGGGAAAAACACCTGGACGAGATGCACGGTTGGTTGCGTGAAGTAGATATAACGGCTTTGTTACCTGACTTGTTGTTGACAAGGGCGCGTTAAGTTTATAAATTTTCTTGGCCTTAAATTATTAGTCCAGTATTAAAAATATTTTAAAAATCATTACCTCTTATTTTCTCTTGAAGCAACCAGTCAATAACATTGTCTCTTTCATTCTTCCAAGCATCGTCTGCCATAAAACATAAATTATCAAAGGTCAAATATTGAAGTCAATACTGAACTTATCATCACATGCCAGTACATACGACTAGGATAAATTATTGACCTCTAAACCGTTAATTAACCTCAGTGACCATGTGTATGTTAATTAAGTCTTAAAACCTTTTATTCTTTTTTATATCTTAATACGATTCCGTCTGCGTCTCACCTTTTTTATTACAGGGTACATTCAATGTACTCGACGTCTTGTTAAGCCTACGTACAGGAATACATCGATAATTTCTGATAGTCCTCAGTTATAAAAATTTCATGAAGAACAGTGAGTGAAAGATGATGGAAATTTGTGATGTGGATTATAAATATCAGCTGCTGACACAAGGGCCTGATGGTATTTGAATTAATCGATTTCTTTGGAACCTCTCCCGTGTCTCTTCTGGAATAGCGATGAAGAAATTTGAATTCGAATGTGAAGGAGGTGATGGAACAATAATGTTGCAATAATTTTTTTGTTAGTCTACGTACTTCAACATTTCAATTGAAAGGCCTCCATGAGTCACAACGGTATAAAACAAATGTATGCAATATTTCAAATGTAACGTTGTCATATTTTCCAGAAAGTCAGTTTATAAACTGGTTACTCACCAAATGGGCGACTCTGCACCAAGCAAAAACCACAGCACAAGTAAAAGACCGTTCTTAAAATCATATTTGTTACTTTTCCTAAGCAAACAACACTGACGTTCCAGCCACAAGCTTCGTTACACTGACGGAAATGAACTTGTCTGCTCAATTTGAACATTCAAATTTACCTCCAGTTGAGTTTGTCTTTGAATTAAACGGATGACTGGTTAATTGTCATCTTGCCTAGCGGGTGTGTTTGTCTATCCGGAGAATTGACAGCTCTTGACGCAAAGAAGTTTATAAAAGAGCGCAAAAACTGGGCGACTGAAGACACAAAATTGGCTTGTCAAGGCTAGTGATAAAATTGTCCTTTATATAATTTAATTTCGCTTAAAAAATTCATAATTACTTTTAGACGTCAATTTAATACGGTCGGTATTCCATAATATTGATGCTGTGCTATTTTAGTATGTCTCACCGGGTCTAATTAATTATATTGTTTACATGACAAAGCAAACACGTGCTGGATATGCCACGTAGTGGTTGTCACGGAAAAATAACGATTTCGATTCGTTTTCAAATTTCTGCTCTTACTGGATTGAACCGATTCATAATTTACATAGCGCGGGTTCTTGAAAACGATTGACCATGACTATTCTTAGCAGCGTATCGGAAACAGACATAATTGGGGAGGGAATACGGAGGAAGGTGGGGAGACTCCCACGATTTAGTTTCGTTTTAAAACGAGCGCGAATAACGCTTTTGTCTTAATGAGCTATCCGAACCCCAGAGAGAAAGTAATTTAGTCGGGAAGGCCCCAAAAAGTTTTGTTTGCCCTCGTGCCACCTTACTCAATGGATATGCCTTTGCGCGTGCGCTCTCACTTTCTTTTGGTTGTTGCACATCACCACTCAATTGAAGTTCTGAGTGAGAGGCGTCCAGGCGGGGTTACATTGACAAATGTTTTGCTGGAAAGAAAAATTACGGTAAAGTTTTGTCGATTCGCTGTCCTAGTCCCATTATGTGATTATGAACAACTTTTCCAATAAGCACCGCCCCACTTTGAATGAGATTTTTCAAGCACCCCTACACAGTTATATCTGAATGATATATACTGTTCCGTCAGAGTACATTGAGATCACCTTCTGTACTATTATATTGAGGGTACAATTGTTTCAAACGAAACTCTGTGCTTTCGTATTGATGTTTATGTGGTCTGTAGGGAGAACTATAGAGAGAACCCATAAAAATAAGTGCTCCGTCCCTATAAATAAGCTCGTCCTCTCCAATAAACGTCATCCCTTGAGCTTCTAAAAAGGAAATTAAGCGACTGGGTGCAAAATCGAATCATTAATCGCGGTAACTTATGCCGGGGACAACAACAACAAAAAAATCCAGCGGCATTAGTTGTTAATTAACCCATGGTTACGCGCAAATTTTCAGACTTCTTAACTTACACTCATTTTTATAAGAATATATTTTATAAGAATACTGAGGCTGAAATTTGCGAAATTTTAAGAATATTTTAGGAATAAACCCGAGACTGAGATTTTGAAAAGAAAATTATTTTGTGTGTTGAAAATATGTAAATACAATACAATTCTATGTTTTTAACTAAACTGTACAAAATTCCTCCTTTCTCTAAACGGCAAAGCTAGCCAAAAAGCAACCAAGAACAGTGGTAACCGTATTTTCGATGTTACTGTAATAGAGAGGTTAAGCATGACGTTAACGACAGACGGCAAACGGCAACGATAACTTCTAATTTTGAGTTCTTTTCTTCTAATCCGTAAATAAAGCACACAAAAATGGAATAACGTCTCCTACTATTCATTGCAAATACAAATAATTTCACTCTACTGCACACACAACTGAAGGGAGACGCCAAAGTTTCATTTTTGCCGTTTGCCGTTTGCCGTAAACGTCATGCTTAACCTCTCTAATAACATTTTTGCAAGAAGCTATGTGCATCATCAGGCTTTAACGCATGCAGGCTGGCTTCAAAATTACTTTGGCACCATCCAGACAACAAATACAAATACATTCGAAAACACAAATGTCATACGTCATAATCTAAGAATATTCACAAGAATATCTTCAGCCTGAAGTTGGTAGAAAAATAAGAATATTCAGCCTAGGCAGAAAAACTTGATAAATTCACTATATAAAAGAATAAAACAGTCACTCTTAATAAAATTGAAGACTGATCATTAACTTACCTAAAGGAAGACTGCGACTTTGAACTTTTAAGCTAGGCAAGCTTAGAGAAAAGAGGAATGCCAACAAGAGAAAGGCCGATTTTAAAATCATCATTTTAACTCGCTTCTGACGGCTGTCCGTTAAACAGTCTTGCTAGTACAGACGTTTATTCAAAATAACTTTGGCTTTTGTCTTTTCCCTTTTACTAAGTTCCATTTAGCAGTTATATCATATAACCAGACGTGGCGAAATTGTTATTTAAATTACGTTTGTCCATAAATAAAATAAATAATTAAAATTATTTAAATACCTTTATTTACCCTCGGCAATGTTTAAAGCACAAAGGCTTGAGGGACCAAGCAAACAACTGAACAAATAGGGCTCAACATTGTTAAGAATCCCAACTGGCCGGAGGCAAACCAGTTAGCTATTTACAAGCGTGGCTGTGGATTTGAACTCGGGGCTACCGTAAAACAAATCCAGGTGGTGGTCAGAGCGGAACTCGAACCCGGGACCTCTGGATTGCGCGTCCGACGCGCTGACTACTCGGGCACGCTTCATGCATTGCCTGACAATATTGAACAAAAATAAACGACGCAAAAGATTCTTATCTTAACATATCTAATCTTATCTTAATGGACTGCTGAGCGAACTTTTGTGAAGACAATTGTCCGTATTTAATGGTTATCTACACAGAAATATTCGATTAAACTAGGATGATTTCAAAGCCCCGGGGCATGCGCAAGTTTTAACATAAGCCCGTCCCTCGACCTTTCCAACGAAACAGGATGGAGCTGTCTGAATGTTGCATGAAATGTTCTTTTGAAAATTTCTGTCGGTCGCGAAAACGCAACGACAAAGGTGATATTTGTCATCGAAATCCCATTTGTATTTCCCAACTCCCATTCACCACTCAATTCCATTGTTTATGAAATAATCGAATGCGAGGGCGTATGTTCGGATTATATTCTTCAGGCTGAGTGATGAATTCGACATCTGCGTTGTTTATCCGTCAGTATCTTTCGTAAAATTTGGGCATCAGTCATTCTGCTTGCACAGATCATAGTCTGTGCTGAACTACATGTGGTTAAAAAAAGAATGAAACGTGTTTTATAATCACGCTATAGCTTGCTCTTACGCCGAGCCATGAAACTGCCGAAAATCGACTTCTTAACAGCACAAGAATTAAGGGTAAAGTTTAGTCTCAAATGGTTATATCATGTAACGAAACGTGGCAGAATGGTTAAAATGCAAATCCATTGCCTGAAAAACATGGTTATTTGGTATATCCAATTTATCTGTTATAGGCGGGAGCTCATCTTAACGATTCCCTTGGTGCGTTGCGTTACCTTGGACACGGGAACCATTATAACTTTTAGATCCTGATTTTTTGAGTCTAATACGTTCTTAAAATGTTCCTAGCTTGCCGGTTGTAAACGTTTACAATTTCTTTTGTTTTACATTTCCATGTATGCAGGTTAGGTCTTACTCTTTTCCTTTTTGAAGTCATATTGTTGTGTGTAAATGGCTCTGAGAGATTTAGCGTGGCGTTACGTCAAACGGCAGATGGCAAAAATAAAACTTTCGCCGTCTGTCCTCAGATAACTGTACAGTAGAGTGAAAATATTTGTATTTGCGGTGAATAGAAGGAGACATTTTTCATTTTTTGTGTGATTCATTTAAGGATTACAAGAAAAGAATAAAAAATCAGAGGTAATCTTTCCCGTTTGCCGTCTGCCGTGAACGTCATGCTTAAACTCGCCAGTCAAACTGGTAGTAGGCGTAAAATGGGGAGGCCTGGTACTGTGATTCCATGCTGCTCTGGACCAAAAGCATAGTTAGTTCTTACTGGCTTTACACGAACTTCTCATTTTTAAAACCAAAAAAATGGAAAAAATTATCAAATTTTATCTTTATGGGACAGTTTTTTGACTTTCTTTTTAAAAACAAGTTCGTGTAAAAGATTTTACATGAAGAATTTACCAAGGTAACTCCAGAGGAATAATTTTAGGTCAAAAATATTTCTCATTTTGTTCACTAAAAGATAAATAAAGAGATCTTTTAAACTGCATCATAATTGTCCTTCCTCTTAAACGGTAAAAACTGGTTTCCACTAGGCGTCGGGAAACTATTTTAAAACCATAATAAGTGGGACACAGCGAACGCAAAAACGGCAGTCTTAGCAGCGTCTCTTATTTCGCTTTTGTTGCCGGTTCTTTGACTAAAATGCTTAATTTGCTTTTAACGGTGAAATGTTGGACACTGGGAGAGTTTAATTTCCTGTTCTCCGCGCATTAATCGGGCGTTGCTGGGCAACTGACGAAAAAAGGGCTTTATCTCGCTGAATACGAATGAATGACCCCTTTGCGTTTCCCGCCAGCTATTGTAAAGGCCCCATTGAAATACCAGTTGTATAGGCTTTTCCTCTTTTAACTTCACGAGGCTGAAATAAAAGTGCACTCTACCGACACGCCAAAACGTTTTGGCGAGTTCAGTAGCACTATTTTAAAAACTCGAAGAGCTCTGGCCAGGGTCTGTAAGTAGAGGCTTAATATTCACGCTTGCTGTTCAAAAGACAGAAAATCCTGCACTCCCGTTTAACTTTTCTGTGTGAAAGCCATTAGTTTCGCGCTTGGTTTTCTTGCCATTTTTGTGATGTAATAATTTAAGTTTTTTTGAGGACACTAAACAAAATGAACGGCATGCTGCTAACTTTTCCATTTTTCGAAAATTTTCTTAACCGGAAAGTTGAATAAAATGGCAAATTTTTCACTTTCGGTTAGCAAAGGAGTTAAATGAAACTAACTGACCTTCGAGGAAAAATTTTAAGTATGGCGAATGTTAAGCCGGATAATGGAATTTACAAAGACTATGTAATAAAACTTAACTTCCAAGAAAGCCATAAGAAAGTTTCACTATTAAAGTGACGTAGCTTCGAGTACGCCATGCGGACCTATATTTGCGTCAAGGGTTGAATTTTAAATATATTATTCTCTTTGGGTGATCACGAAGTCACTGGGAGCTGGTCACGGTGTGAGTTCTTAATATATCCGTAGATGGTAGAAAATGCGCGTGAATATATGAAAGATCATATATTTGAACTGTGATATGCTCGTGACCGTATACTTGTATAACTGCGAAGATCATTCATGACATTCATGTCTCTACATCACTACGAGATTCATGAGGATCTGAAATCATGGACCCCTGCCGATGTTCTACGGTTGAACCGTAGAACATCGGCAGGGGTCCTAGTTTATTCGACACGTAGCTTAACAGTTAGTCTCCTCCGCAGCCGTTTTTTGGGATGTCACGCAACGCTCCCCCTAAAGAAACGGCTGCTCACATCCGAACCACATTCTTTTCCTTTTGTGTTTGTGGTTTATTTGCGCTCTGTTGAACAGACCAATCACATAATAGCAAAGTGTGAATGACGTAAGCTTTCGCGCGAAAAAGTCTGCGGTGCGAACACGCGAGGGATTTCTGGCTTTTGTTTCACGCCGCACGTCGCCAAAAATAGGCGGTGTTCGCAGGTTGCGATCATGACGGACGAAAAAAATTGTAAATGAAAGTCCTTATTACAAGTGCTTCATGTGCTCATCGCTATGTTCAGCTATAAATGAGACAATGTATATTTTCTCGAAATGTCAAATTGTAAGCGTCAATCAAGGGCCAAACGTTTCCTACAGATTGTAATCAGGCCGGAAAGACCGGCATTCAGAACTCGATGTCAACAAATCGAGCGAAGCTACTTGATTTCCTGGTTCCTTTATTAAGTTAAAATAGATATCTTCCTTCTCGACAGTAATTTTTTGAGTTGAAAGCTTCTAATAA
>Ga0126339_10003783_pt1 | contig 11074 bp, 9 predicted proteins | sample OrbTmetagenome_2_FD_92532 | JGI IMG/M metagenome (GOLD analysis project Ga0126339, IMG submission 92532) | Coral microbial communities from Petempiche,Puerto Morelos, Mexico - Orbicella T R C metagenome | ecosystem: Host-associated > Invertebrates > Cnidaria > Coral | place: Petempiche,Puerto...
ATAATAATAATAATAATAATAATAATAATAATAAAAATCAATCTTTATTTGTACCCACTCTTGCTAAAGAAAAAATTACAATTTCAATGAAAATATTATAAAAGTAAAAATTGGAGTACTAGCTGCCTGGAATAACCATAGGGGCTAGCGGAGCTAGGCAGTCAGTTAACATCATCATCATACGGTGTTAAAGCGCAGATTTTTAATTCAAGGCAATTTTTTAGACTTTTTTTTCTCGTCCACTGAAAAGGCAGAGTATTTATTCCAAGAAATTTCCTGCCGAATGTCATTTTATTTCAATCTCTGCCTGCTTTGCGTTGCTTCAATCTTTGGTAGTTCCCGTCCACTGAGCTTTCTATGTTTGTCTTTCAATCTAGAGGGAAAAATCACATATAAAGTAAGTTGTGAAGCATTTTCTGTAGATGCTGTTTTATCACAAAAGATTACAATGCATTATTCCCCCAGTTACAAGAAACACGAATATTGGCTAGGTGAAATTAAAACCCATGCGAAGGTTAATATTTATTATTGACTAGAATTGGTGATATTTGTGCAATCTTCACGTGTACTTTAACAGTTCCAAAATTTATCAAAGAACATCCATACGTAACATTTCAAGAACAGTTTCGCAAAACAATTAAAGCAATATCTTGGCATTTTGGTCTATACGGCTATTTTATTTCAGCGTGACCCAACGCCTTGTGTAGTTTTGCGAATTTGATACCTTCCCAAGACACCAATTTAAAAATCATGTTTCGATTGCTAAAATCTCTTTAACTCGGGCGCAATATCAAGTGACAGAATTCTCGAGCTCTAAGCTCTTTAATCCAATTGTATGAGAATTTTCTGGCCCATCTAGACAATATCTCTCAACCAAATTTCATGGTTAACTTCTAGTTAAAGTGTTCAGTAAGGTACATTTCTAAAGATAAGATGATTTTGGCATTAGAAAAGTTCTACATGTGTGTCTGATAAAAATCCAAATAAATGGTCTGTCTTTGTTTGCTCTGGAGGCTCTGAAATTGCTACAAAACATTCTCCTTCTATGTAATTCAAATTTTCGGGAGAACCCTGCTATATGCACGAGTGAAAGATATCGAAGTTGAAGGTCTTACTGTCAATCAATTTGGCTACCTGAGTTTTTACAACTATGGATTCACAGATAATTTCTGGAAAGTTATCAAGAAATTTTGAATCCAGTTTCATCAAAAACCCTGATTTACTTGCTTACCCAAGGAACGACGACAAGTATAATTGTTCCAGTACTAGGGATAGCCTTTGACTTTATAGAGAAAATGATTGGCTCTCCAATCACGGTTTATTGTCCGCTTTATAAAGTTTAAATAGTTTCCAAGAAAAATATGGAAGAAGATAAGAATTTAAGCAGTACAGGCCCTTACTAGGATATATTTAGATGTATATTCTACTAACAAGACTGAAACTCGCAGACATACTCACCGTTTGCTATGATAGAGATGAGGTCCTTTCCAATCTTGTTGTTAGTTAATTGTTCCATTGTGAATGAAATCAGTCATCCATAACACTGTTTGAACAAGAAAAATCAATCCCTTTTTGCTTGTTATTGGAGATGACAATATTATAAAATTTACGAAGTGACCAGAATCACAGTCCGAAATTTCTGGCAGCTGACAAACTGCATTATTGTTGCAGGTAAAACATAAAATTATTATCAATTGTACTTTAAGGAAAAATATTTGCTAAGTGCTGACAAATAGTAATGAGAGATCGATTTATGAAGTTAAACCTTGCTATAGGGTCTGTTTTATATGGAGTGAAAGGTTATCCTACATATAGAACCAGATGCACCTTATACCTGCTCCAGTCAAAGACGGAATATCACCAACTTAAGTTTGAAGGGTTGGTTGTATTACTCAGGGTGATTAAAAGTAATGGTTCGTTGGTGTAACTATAAATAAACTTAATGCACTAAATTACTGTTCCGAACAGTAGACATCAATAATTATTATTCAAGTGGTTGAGTTTGCGGATGTAAAGTCTCTTCTTCGGCTGTTATTTGGGTCATCACACAGCACTTCACCATTCGCTCTGGAAAGAATCATCGCACGAGGACACAAGTTACAAACAGCTGTGAAGGAGACTACTGAGCTGGCGCGTGATTTTTTAGACTCTCAACTCAGTTCAATAGAGATAAACTTGTTTTGGAACACTATAAAAGAAAGTGTATTCACCTGCTGCGATGAAACAGAGATGCTCTATCCCAATCCTTTGCGAACTGCTCTATCACCATGAATCATCTTCAAACTGTTGAAAGAAGCACTTTAATAAATCATTGAATCCTTGATGGTGCCCAGGCGTCCTGGGGACGGCCACTTTCTAAAGAAAATAGTTTTAGTTTTCATATATTGCCCTATAAATTGCTGATTCGAGCAGGCCCTATAGCACATTTTCAAATTCTGGCTAAAGGCCTGCTACTGATATTAGAGATGTGGGCAGCTTAAGGTTGCTGAACACAGTTTTTGATACCTGTGTTTCATTCACCTTTTTCTCTAAAACCCTTCATCCTTTGGTCACGAAAAATGCAGCAAGTAAGTTAACAATACAAACTTCGCCTTTTGATAGTTAAGCTGACGTACATGCAGTAACCATGGCAACGTCAATAAATATAAACAGGCCTTAAAATCGGTTTTGTTTATTTGCAAAAAATCTGGTCATTAGTCTGGTCATGGATAAAAAAAGGGACACACTTGGATAAATGGGCCACAATTGAAAAACTAGGTCACATTTGGAAAAATGGGTCACACTTAGAAAAATGGACCTCACTAGGGAAAACGGGTCACACTTGGAAAAATGAGTCACACTTGGAAAAATGGGTAACACTGGGAAAAAAGGGTCACATTTGGAAAAAAGGGGTCACACTTGGAAAAAAGGCACACTTGGAAATATAAGTAATACTTGGAAAAAATGGTTAAACTTCGAAAAATAGGTCACACTTGGAACAATTGGTAACACTTGGAAACACGGGTCACACTTGGAAAAATAGATCACACTTGGAAAAAATGGTTAAACATCAAAAACAGGTCACACTTGTAAAAATGGGTCACACTTGGAACATGGGTAACACTTAAAAAAATGAAAAACACTTGAAAAACGGGTCAACCTGGATAAAAGGGGTCGCACTTAGAAAAAAAGGGACACTACAAAAGAAGGGTCACACTTGGAAAAAAGAGTTGAACTCCGAAAAATAGGTCACACTTGCAAAAATGGGTCACACTTACAAAAATGGGTCATACGTGCAAAAATGGGTCACACTCAAAAAAAGGTTTAAACTTTAAAAAATCGGTCACACTTGGAAAAATGAAGCATACATGGATAAACGGGTCACACTAAAAAAAATGGGACACACGTGGAAAAAAGCACACTACGAAAATAAATCACAAAAGGAAATAGGGGCACACGTGGCAAAATGGGTCACACTTAAAAAAAGATTACACTTGGAAAAATAGGTCACATTTGGAAAAATGGGTCACACTTGAAAAACTGGGTCACACTCGGAAAAAATGGTAAAACTTCGAAAAATAGGTTACACCTGCAAAATGAGTCACACTTAGAAAAATGGGTCACACTTGGAAAAATGGGTCACTCTTGGAAAAATAGGTCACATTTGGAAAAATGGGTCACACTTGCATAAAAGGGTCACACTTTTAAAAATGGGTCAAACGTGTTAAAATGGGACGCACTAGGAAAAAAGGGTCACAATCGGAAAAATGGTTGAACTTCAAAAAATAGGTCACATTTGGAAAAATGGGTCACACTTGCAAAAATGGGTCAGACTTAAAAAAGTTTTAAAATTCGAAAAATGGGTCACACTTGGAAAAACGGGTCACACTTGCAAAAATTGGTCACACTTCGAAAAAAGAGGACACGCTCAGAAAAAAGTGTCACACTTCGAAAACTGGGTCATATTGGAAGAATGGGTCACACCTGGAAAAATTGGTCAAACTTGGAAAAAATTGGGTTCACACTTGCAAAAAATGGGTCACACGTGCAAACATTGGTCACACTTGGAAAAAAGGTCACACTTGAGACAAAGGGTTAAACTTCGAAAAATGGGTCACACTTGAAAAAATGGACCACACTTGAAAAACAGGGCCACACCAGCAAAAATGAGTCACACTTGGAGAAATTGGTCGCACTTAAAAGTAACATATCAAACACTCAAGGCAGTGTTTGACCACATTCCCAAACACCGAGTAGAGAGTTGAAAATATGACGTATAGCGGAGAATTTTTGACGAGCTTCGAGGTGTTTGGAAATGTGGTCAAACACTGTCTTGAGTGTTTGATATATCTTCTCAATCGAAACTAAAACTAAGGAAAAAACGGAGAATTAAAATCGTAAAAATCTGTGCTAATTGAGATCAAATATCCAAACACCGTCACGGTCATGATTTCCTTCGTTTAAACTTGATGACTTATTAATGAGTTTGAGAAAGATGCGTTACACTAAGGAACATGGGTCACATGTGAAAAAATGGGTCACACTTGGAAAAAAGGGGACACAGATGGAAAAATGGGTCACACTTGAAAAAATGGGTCACATTTAGAAAATGGGTCACACCTAGGAAAGGAGGTCACACTTGCAAAAACGGACCACACTTGGAAAAGACTCACACTTGCAACAAAGGGTAACACTTGGAAAAATGGGTCACACTTGGAAAAAAGAAGTCACATTTGGAAAAATGGTTCACACTTGCAAAAATGGGTCACACATACAAAAATGGGTCACACTTAAAAACAGGTTTAAACTTTGAATAATCGGTCAAACTTGGAAAAATGGGTCACACTTGGATAAAAGGGTCACACCTTTAAAAATCGGTCACACTTCGAAAAATTAGACACACTAGGAAAAAAGGGACAAACTTAGAATCATGGGTCACACTTAAAAAAGGGTTAAACTTAAAAAAATGGGTCAAAGTTGAAAAAATTGATCTCACTTGAAAAACAGGGTCACATTTAGAAAAATGGGTCACACTTGGAAAAAGGGTCACACTTGCAAAATTCGGTCAAACTTGTAAAAATGGGACACACTACGAAAAATGAGTCACATTTGCAAAAATAGGTCACACTCGGAAAAAATAGTTAAACTTCGAAAAAAGTCACACTTGCAAAATGGATCACACTTGGAAAAATGGGTCATACTTAAAAAAGGTTTAAACTTCGAAAAATGGGTCACACTTGAAAAAATGGGTCACACTTCGAAAAAAAGGGGGGCACTTAGAAAGATGTGGCACACTCGGAAAAATTGCTCAAACTTGGAAAACAGGTTCACACTTAAAAATGGGTTACAAGTGCAAAAATGGGTCAACCCTTAAAAAGGTTTACACTTTGAAAAATGGGGCACAATTGGAAAAACGGGTCACTCTTGCATAAAAGGATCACATTCCTAAGAATTGGTCAGACTTGGGAAACTGGAAAACACTAGGGAAGAAAGGGTCACACTTGGAAAAATGGTTACACTTGAAAAGAGGGTCACACTTAAAAAAATGGGTTACACTTGCAAGAATGAGTCACACTTGCAAAAAGGGGTCCACACCTGCAAAAATGGGTCACACATGGAAAAAAGGGTCACACTTAAAACAAGGGTTAAACTTTAAAAAACGGCTCACACTTGAAACAATGGATCACACTTAAGAAACAGGGTCACATTTGGAAAAATGGGTCACACTTGGAAAAAGGGTCAAACTTGTCAAAAGGGAGACACGTGAAAAAAGCACACTACAAAAAAATCACACGTAAAAAATAGGTCACATTTGGAAAAATGGGTCACACTCGGAAAAAATGGTTAAACCTCGAAAAATAGGTCACACTTGCAAAATGGGTCACACTTGGAAAAAAGGGTTACACTTGAAAAAATGGGTCACACCTGCAAAAATGGGTCACACTTAAAAAAAGGTTTACACATCGAGAAATGGGTCACAATTGGATAGAAGGATGACACTTTTAAAATTGAGTCAAACTTGTTAAAATAAGACACACTAAGTTTAAAAGGGTCACATTTGAAAAAATGTGTTACACTTGGAAAAATGAGTCTCACTTGAAAAAAAGGTCACACTTGGAAAAATTGGTCACACTTGCAAAACCGGATCTCTCTTGAAAAAAGAGTCACACTTGGAACAAAGGGTAGCACTTAGTCACACTTAGAAAAATTGGTCACACTTGGAAAAAAAGGTAAAACTTCGAAAAATAGGTCACACTTGCAAAATGGGTCACACTTGGAAAAATGGGTCACACTTAGAGAAATGGGTCACACTTGAAAAAATGGGTCACACTTAGAAAATCGGGTCACACCTGTAAAAATAAGTCATACTTCACAAAAAGGGGACACACTTGGAAAAATTTGTCACTTTTCGAAAAGTGAGTCACACTTGGAAATATTGATTGCACTCGGAAAAATTGGTCAAACTTGAGGGAAAAAAGGCGTTCACATTTGCAAAAATGGATTACACTTGGAAAATTTGGTCACACTTCGAGAAAAGGGAACCCACTCAGAAAAATGTGTCACACTCGGAAAAATTGCTCAAACTTGGAAAAAAGGTTCACGCTTGAAAAAATGGGTCACACTTAAAAAAGGTTTACACTTTGGAAAATGGGTCATACTTGGAAAAATGGGTCATTCTTAGATAAAAGGGTCACACTTCTATAAATTGGTCACACGTAGAGAAGTGGAACACACTAGGAAAAAAGGGTCACACTTGGAAAAATGGGTCACACTTGAAAAAAAGGGTCACACTTGGAAAAATGGGTCACACTTGGAAAGGGTCACACTTGTAAGAATGGGACACACGTGGAAAAAAAGGGCACACTACGAAAAATAAATCACACTTAAAAAAATAGGTCACATTTGGAAAAATTGCACTCTGAAAACACATCGAATATTTCCGTCCACATTACGCCGGAGGAATTTAAAACGTAACAATCACCGGTCACTTTGGATTTGTGTTTGAGGAAAACTCGGCCATTGAAATCACATGATTATCGTGACGCCATCGTTTGCGAAAAGCTGCGTTTTCAAAATGATTTCCGTCCACACGAAAACGAAAAGCCGGCGTTTTCAATTCCTCCGGTTTGAAAACCGTTTTGGCAAAGCTCCGTTTCGCGACAGATTAGAGAAGACGGTAGGCCTAACCGTACAAATAAAGCTCCATTTCCAAATCTCTCTGGCGTAATATGGACGCCGACTTACTAACTGCAATGTCCGGTGTTGTCTTAATGCTTTTGAGTCACGTGTGTAGCCAGGAGTGATATTGATGATAATGATAATGGCGGTGATAGTAGTGGTGATGGTGATAGATGATCGTAAGCATAAAACGGTTGAAAACATTGTAGGAAGGGCCAAGCAAGATAGGTACACACACAAGGGAAAACACAGCAGATATAGAATTTGTATTTAATTGTTCGTAAATGTACTGTTTTGCTTTTTACCTTTTTATTTATATCCACTTCCACTCTTTGACGAACTTTTATGAATAAGAAAACTTAACAGTTCTTCAATGAATTCCTTCCACCAATGAACTTCCTTTTACTTGCTCTGTGGGGAATTTACCTTCCCCACCCCATCCCCACGCCCATCCCCACCCCATCCCCACGCCCATCCCCACCCCCAACCCTTCTCTCTGTCAAGTTAAAATGTATACTCAACACTACACCTCAGTTTACTGAACAGGATATTCATAAATTTTCTTCCAGAATCAATTGTCCGTAAATAGTTCATTCTTCGTAATTATCCCTTTTGGGAGCACAAAGCATACGTATCGGCAGAACTGTTTATTAAGTTTCTTCTTGTTTTTCTCGTCTCGTCCTTACATCCTACTTCTAATTCTTGAACATATTAGTGACGCTGGCTATAAAGAAAACGTCGTACCTAAATCAACAGCTACATCAATAAAACTTTTCACTGAACTGACTTTCTATCAAAACAACGTGAAGTTAAAATATTCATTTGTTCTTACTATTACAAAGGAAAGCGTTCTCGTGATTTGCACTTAAAGAACGTCTTAAGTTTCCTGCAAATCAACCTTTCACAATCTCGGAAAGATGACTGAAGACCAAACCAGTGTTTGGAGACGAAAGCCGTGAGCTTCCACTTGCTACTATGCCTTGCGAGTTACACAGCACATCGCAGCTTCGTATGAACATTCGTCTATACGTCTTTACGGATGGCAGGCGTCTTCAGTAACGCCTCACCGACAAAAATACTGTCCTTGTAGATAAAATAACATGAAAAGAAATATATGAAGGTGTTGTAAACTTACCTTTAACTTTGACATAACTTATTTGATAAGCCTTTAAACTAAATTTGCCTAGATATTATCGTATCAAGTTCATTTTCATTATTGCCATTTGCATAGCACGTGGTAACTGGAAGTTAATCTCAAAACTATATACAAATTATATACACTGTAAAAATAATTTTGTTGCGTAAACCAGCGCACATCCTTTTAGCCGAAACTTATAAGGACAGAAACAAACAAACAAAGAAGGCTCGTCCTGAAAGAAGTCTGGATGATTAAAAGGAACGAATGGAGGGAAGAAAGAGGGACACTAAGTACAGTGGTTTCACGAGCCGATGGACGCGGAGGCAAAGCCTCAACACGTAACGTAACGTAACGCTGTCAAGGCAACTCTGTTCATTTGACTCAAATCAAATTGTTGTCTCCACCTTGTATGATCTTAGATGAGCAATGGCATTGAAGACTGTTAGTGATATAAACATAAACTATTTAGCTCCTTTCCGTCTTTTCTTAAAATCCACTCTTTCACTAGAGATGAAACAAAACCACTGGCCACCTGCATCAGTCTTCGTGAAAAGGAAATAAAACGCATTGATAACTTTCCTTCCATCTTTGTTACGATAAACCCTCGAAATCCCCCCCGAGTCCAGCATCCGCTTCAAGCATATTCATGAATACCGACATTGTCTCCTCGCTTTGCTCCATGGGAGTTTCCATAGACTCGATTGCATTCTGCATTCCAATCAACTGCTCCAACAGATGCGCCTGCGATAATTGCTGCTGACTATCCACACCAGCGCCCCCCGCACGAGAGCCCAGTCCCCTCGCCGTCGCGGTTCTCGAGCCACTGGGCGTGTTGGGTGAAATATCGTCTATATTTATCGTAGTTACACCTCCACCCGAAATATCCATGTTTAATGAGAGGTCCTCATTTGATCTGTTAGTCGTATTGGTTTTCATTCCGAACTGGGCTTGCCTAAAAATTAAAGAAACAAAACCAAGTGGAAAAAAAGACTGGAAAAGCCCGAGTGATAAACCGTCTTTTTAATAAAAGAACCTTTTTTGTAAGAACATTGAGACTAAGATTAGCCAACATTGTAAAAACATACTATCCTAGGCTTTGAGTTAGTAAAGAACGTTTTTATCTTGCTCATTTTTTTCCTTTAATGAGTAGTATAAATAAAGGCAGTGAGCCTCCGTGTTAAATGCTTTTTGCAAAGCCAAATTTAGCAATAGTTGGTTGGGGCGACATGTGGACAAATCTTGTTCGTGGCATCAGAGCACGTCCCACAAGCATGTGACAAGCAACTCGATACCATACCAGGCAAACAACCAACTTTGATAAATTTCCTAGTCACGTCCACTTTGATTTATTGAAATATTATACCGTGTAACTTTCAGAACATCTTAAAAGTGCCTATGAAGTAACAAATAATTGCTGCTTATTTCAAAGGCTTTTCAAAATAAAGAAGAATGGCTTTTTCCTTTTTGGAACATCCTCTTTTGTTTAAGACATGTTTACGTTTTTGTATTATGCAAATGAGGAAAGTGATGACATCAATAGTAGTTCCACGAAAACAGTAAAACACTGAATCAAGAATATCTCGAGAAATATTAGAGCTGTGTTCTTTGAAGAACGTTCAGCCTCCACTCAAACGTTAGACCATCTTATAAAAACAAGAGTGTATTATATTGCGAAAATACTGGTCTACGTCTTTTTTTGCAAGTTGATGGTGGAGCCAAAGGCGGTATCAATAAACGTCCCAAAAATTAAAAAGTAGCCAATACTTCTCAATACAGAGAGAACAAATGTCTCCGTCAGGCCAGTGGCCCATCAGGCTGGAGCTTATCCTAGTTTCTGTCGCACGAAGTGGCTAGGAGTATTTCTTCTACCCCCTGAATGGAATGCTAGTCCATGTAGGGTCACCCCCAGCATTAAATTCGCCGGTACTCATTTAAACACGCGGGTGGAGATAGGCACTGTGAGAGTAAGAACAACACAATGTCCCCGGCCAGGGCTCGAGTCCGGACCGCTCGATCCAGAGATCAGCGCGCTAACCATGAGGCCACCGCGTCCCCCACACCAACCAAAAAAGCTAGTTCATTAAAGTACTTACTATGGCTCTATTAAAACTTGGCGACAAATTAACAGATAAAGGAGGAAGGCATCCCCCGTACAAGGCAGGGTTGGTGTCCTATTATGGAAGGCGACCCTTGTAGCAGCCCTCTGCACCCTAACAGAAGCTTACCCCTTACAGAAAGCACGTATCCCCTTACATGAGGGGACTGCTTACACCGTGCCGGTGACCCTTTATAGAAAGTAAATCCCATACAGATGCCTCCTCAGATATAAACAGGTCCACGTGAGTCGAATGACAATAATGATACAGTATAGGTAATCGTATGAATGCGAGTGCAATTACGGATTCACACTACCAGTGATATAATTTTCTCACAATTGCACGAGTTTTCAAGTATCACGAGTAGCGTAAATCCTAATTGTTCCAGCCATCATACGATTACTCATTTATCATATGACTGAGAAAATCACGAACGCGCGCGCGTTAATTTGCACTGCAGTGCAAAAAAAATAAACGATAAATTGGCCTGCTCTCAGTCAATCACAATGAAGTAATTTTCTCAGTCATATGATATGTGACATACTTGTCTTGTGTCTGTTGGTTTTGAACCTCCTCCGCCACCATGGCCCCAATACGACTTGCTCCTACGTTTGTCCTTGCACCGTCCAAGTCAGATATTTTATTAACGGAAGACTTTGATCCTGGATTGAGTCAAATAAAA
>Ga0126339_10003784_pt1:0-7500 | contig 11074 bp, 4 predicted proteins | sample OrbTmetagenome_2_FD_92532 | JGI IMG/M metagenome (GOLD analysis project Ga0126339, IMG submission 92532) | Coral microbial communities from Petempiche,Puerto Morelos, Mexico - Orbicella T R C metagenome | ecosystem: Host-associated > Invertebrates > Cnidaria > Coral | place...
ATTCACTCGTTGAAAAACTTTGGAAAACTCACTCGTTCGCTGCGCTCACTCGTTCGTTTTCCAAAGTTTTGCAACTCGTGAATAAAAATCCGTACGTCGCACTTTCTATGAAGTAATCTATATCTATGGTACAGCTTTTTTCATTGGTTTGACCTACGGACTCTGTTTAGCTATAAAGAATTCCGTCCATGGTTCAAAGGCACATTTTCTAGTTTGTTTCAGCAACTGCTCAGCTCCCAGTATCATGTGTGCAGTATCAGCAATGCAGCAGTAATTCCTAATTGCTGACAAATTACTTCTTCAAACAAAAAAACTAAATTATAATGAAAATATGTCCCGAAAAGAATTTTATTCTATGCAGCCAGTTAGAGGCAGATTTGCTCCAAGCACCAGTTGAATGAATTCTTAAGCCATTTTAAGTTAAGGAGTATTAAGTTAAGGAGATACACTGTTGTTTACAAAAAAATAGTGACCCCTGTAGGCGCCTGTGCTGTTGTGACTGACCATTCTTAGTACTGATCTCCATTTCTTGTTATAGGTACTCAAGCGATGATCCTCTATGGCATGAGGTGGCCAAACGATATCAACAGATCATCGATAAAGACTTCAAACTGCGTAGCCAGTTTCCGGTCTACTATGACGGTCAAATGATTCCCCTGACTACTCCCGTGAAAGTAACAGTGAATACTCTGTCTAGTCTAAAGGAAGGTGGCAAGCAAAAGGGAGCGTCGACATGCAAGTCATCGGAAAAATATGCGGAAACAGGTAGCATCTCGGCAAATGAACGCGGATATGGCAGCATTTTAACTGAGAAAACGGAGAACGATCACCTTCCTAAAATTGTGGAAGTCTATAGCTTGAATTCGCTCAATTCAAATGCACAAGAACCTGGGCTAAAGACCAGCACCCAAGGTAGGCTCTCCTGTAAGAATGAAGAAACATTTGCAAGGAAGAGTGACATGTCTAACAAACAGCCTTCGAAAAGTTTACTTCAAGATGTCAACACATGCACTCACAGTTCGCAGATGAAGCCTTATTTGGTATCGGATAACTTTATAGACCTTACAATTGGCGACGAAGAAGAAATAAAGTCATGCAATGACGATGACATAGCAAGACCAGGCGGTGAAGGTATGTGTGGGAGAGACGTGAATGCAGGTGACCAGAGTGAGTTTGATCCACCCATGGAGGACACAGGTGATAAAGAAAGAAAAAATAAGAAAAGTAACCAGCATAAACGTAAGGGTGTTTTTGGCAGTGGAAGGAAAGGTAAAAGAAAATGCCCAGCACAAAACCAAAACCAAAAAAATACCAGTAAAAGTCTGAATGTAGGTTGGGACTGTAATGGCTGTAACTCCGACAGTCTCATCCAAGGTGACCAAGACAAAACTCAGTGCAGCGTCTTAAATGACCAACAAAACAACAATCAAGGCAATGGTGAACAAAAATTAAATGACCTAAACAATGACAACGACTGTGGGAAAGAAGAAAAGAACAGCACCGTAAAAACAGAAGAAAGAAAAGAACATTGGAACGGCAATAGGATTAACGGTGGTGTTCATATTTCATCAGATATGACTTATCGAGAGAATAAGATAACGACTCTTAAGGCCAGACTAGCGAAGCAAGAAGAAGAACTGGTTAGGCTAAGAACACAGAAAGAAAGTAATATGGCAAAGGTCATGAGCATGGAAGCACCAGATCAAGATGTTAGACAGGAAAAAGTAGAATCAGAGGCCAACGATTGGAGTTATGAAGTTCACGAGAGGCAGGAAGCGACAAAAGATGATCATGTAGAGGTGAATCTGGATGACATCTGCCAACACGTGATAAAATCATTTGATATTTTTAACGCTCGCCAGTGGGAGAGTAAGACGAGAAAAAAGGAAGGATTTCATACGCTTTACGAAGAAAACACTGGTATCATAAAACAAGCTAACGAAAGAAAGTCAGATTGTAATGACGTGGCTTATCTGCCGCAAGGGAGACAAGAGGAATTTTTGTTTGAAATTGGTTTAAGAAGGACTGAGAAGACCTAGTAACACTTAATTTCTCATTTGTGCAACATGATATACTGTGGCTCTCTGCTTTCGAATCGTACAAACGATGATAGGCCTGTAGTGACCCAAGGAATAGACATACAACAAAGCCCATTACCTTCCTCCGGTCTAGGCCAGCCCCCCAGAGTTATAATTATAAGGCTAGTTTCGTTATCAATGCATTTCAGTGCTTCTTATTTTCAACAAAGAAATGCGTCGTTTCCAAACATGTCAATCACTCTGGTTCGCTTCAGTTTTGCGCTTAGAGGTATGTTATGTGTGATCCCAATGACAATGAAGTTCTTGTTTCTTTAAGCATTATTTAATTTTACAGCATAGGAAGAAATAGAGGATATTACATGCCCGCGGGTGGATACGAATTTGATCTTATCGAGTTGAACACGATAAGATAAAATTTGTATCCACAAGCGGGCATGTAATATTCTGTTTATGATCTAAACATGCTAATGACGAATTGTTTTACTATTTTCCGAAGATTTGCGAACACTTTCCGAAGATTTCCAAAGATTCTCCAAAAGTTGTCCGAAGGTCAGACAAACGTTTCCGAACATTTTCCGAAAATTTCCGAAGATTACCGAAGATTTCCGAAGATAACCGAAGATATCCGAGGATGATCCGATTATGTTTCGATCACACAGCAACACATCTAAGTTCAGTTTAAGCGATTATCATGTTAGTAACCATGGCGACACCAATATCCTCACACGTGAAAGATTAAAAATGATATCTTCATCGCGCGCAGTGAAGATAATATTTTTATCTTTTACGCTGTGGAGATATCATTCCTTTTTGATGACATTTTTCTTTCGTCCCTTTAACTACATTTAAATTCGTTGATGTATGATCGAAACATCTTCGTCTCCTCTCAGGTCGTCTTCGGCAATTTTCGGAAAATGTTCGGAAGCGTTCGTCTGGCCTTCGGAACAATTTTGGAAAATCTTCGGAAATCTTCGGAAAGTGATCGGAAATCTTCGGAAAATCGTCAAAAACGTCGTCATTAGTATGTTTATATAATAAACAGAATATTACATGCCCGCTTGTGGATACGAATTTTATCTTCTCGTGTTCAACTCCATATCTCACTCGTTCACTGCGCTCACTCGTGAGATATCGAGTTGAACACTCGAAGATAAAATTCGTATCCGTGCGCGGGCAGGTAATATCCTCTATTTACAGTGATTGAAATTTGTTGCGCTTTCATGTTTAACGTTTATATAAGGAACGTTATCATTAAATAAAGTTGATATTTTGGTAATGAGAGTGCGATTACACTAATACTGCTAATCGCGTTCCTCTTTACAATAGAATGGGTCAATTGCGGAAGTAACTGTGCCAAAAAGTTCGTCACGCCATACAAATTACTGATATCAGTGACGCCTCTGTTTGCATCGAAGAGAACTTTAAGTGCAGAACATGACAATAATTTGCAGAAAGCGGGTAGATTAGTTTCTTTCCGTCGACAAATGCTGTTAGGAAAGCAGTTGTTTAAAAATCAGCTATCGTTTAAGTTAGACTCTCCACCTCAAATTAATCTCCCAAAGAACACATGTCTAAATATACCGGATTAAATCAATCTAGTTTTATTTTTTAAAAGTGACCAGCAACTACCATTTCCATATTTGTTTTGAGCTTTAAATACACTACTATCTTGAAACTGACATGATACCGCAATCGGTGATGGTGTACGTGTTAAGGTTGCTAGAAATATGAGAAATACACACAAACGCAAGCGACTCGGAAAAAGTTCTCCCGACATGCAGTAGTTGACTCAATGACCTTCCGTGAGCTCACCGATGACAAACTAGGAGCTCGTAAACCATGCCATTCGATCGACTGTCAGAAGGTCATAGGTTCGACTCCTCCTTTTCTCCTTCTCAGATCATGGAAGGAGACTTTTTTTTCAAGCTTGTCGATTATTTATCCGTGTTATTTTCTACGCCAGAGTTGATTAATAATACTGACTAAATTTGTCGTCGGAAAAATAATTTAGTTTCGTTGTGTAAAAGATATCGGACAGTCGTGCATGAAGGGTAAGCTTGTTGTCGGAGTTCTACTCACAAAGGGGAAACACTGTTCATACCAGAAATATTTATTTGCCAGTCCTACTCCCGTCTACTGAAAATATGATCTTGTACGAGCAACAACATGATCCCAGTATCATTTTCAGATTTTTAAATGAAATGACAATAATAACTTCGCTTGAAAAATATTTGTGTGTTGCCTGACCCATTCCAATATTATTAAAACGTCACCCCTGATTTTCTGTCTTTTTCCTCTAACGGCCGGTCTAATGGACAAATTTGATAAAATATCTCGCTAAAACTTCCTTACGTACATTGTATTGTTCTTTAATTTTATCTATATTTTCGTATATACTGCAATATAATTTGCTCCTCGACATAAAAAAATTCTAAACTCTACCGTCTCGTTACTCTACAAAAGCTTATCATGATAATTTTCTAATAAATCAAATTTCTACACCCTTGTTTCTTGTACCTGCATGCAAGCAGCTTACACTGCCGTAGGTTGACTTGGACCATACTAGCTCTTATAATCCATCAAATATTTTTGCTCGCGTGGGATTGGTCTAAACGCGTCACGTTTCTGAATATTCCCTGACTGATATTCCCCAGTGACTGAATATTCCCCAGCTTGAACTGGGGAATATCCGGGTGACATTCCCGAATTTTCAAAACCGCGCTTGTTGCGAAAAATATTTGAAGGATAATAAACATTTTGCCTCCATTTTGCGCGAAAAAAATGCTCGGATATTTTTCCTTAGGCATTATCTGTTCCTCAAAGCTCACAGTTTTCTTCTAGCCACGCTCTCGGAAAACTGTTCGCTTCTCGGAACCGATAATGTCCGCGTACAAATATCCGAGTATATTTCCGCACCAAATGGAGGCTATTGTTTATATATTCACACTAATATTCATAGTATTTCTTGGTGATAATCACTTACCGTCATTGTAGTTCTAACAAGTCCAAGGAAAGACAGGAATTCATCTTGTGTGAAAGATTTTTTCCCTTTATCCCCTTTAAATGATTCAAGTGTTATTTTATCCTTGAAAAGAGAAACTGTTTCTTTAGTTTTCCTTTCCAAAGACCTGTTAACATCTAGTGGTATATCTTTTCTTAAATTATATCGAAATCTCTTTGTATTTGATAGAGCGGTATCTTCTGTACGCATTCGTTTTCGACTCGTACCTGTTGAAGTTCTTTTGAACTCTTTATATAAATCATTCATGGGTATTAGTTTTTGATGACTTTTAACCGAAACATCCCTCTCATTTTTACATGATACTTGTTTACCCAAGGAATATTCATGGTCTTCCTTTGTCAGAAATCCTTTTGATTCAAATATTCTTTCCCTTTTTTCACTTTTCAGTCTATTAATTGCCTTTTCTTGCTCTGCCAACAAAGCCTTCAAACTTTGTATCTTCTCCTCCGTTTTAGTTAAGATGCCGTTTTTGTCTTTCAGTCCCTGTACGTGGGAATCAGTCGTATTTTGATCAGAGATGTCGTTTTTAGTATAGTGCGCGTTATTGAAGCAGGTATTGGCACTGTCACTGCGTTCTTCAGAGTTTAGCCAATATGGCGCCTCCTCAGCCTGATCGATGTCGTAGGGCTGGTAATCATCCGCGCAGGAAATAGAATGGCTCCACCAGTCGTCTGAAAAACTAACAAGATGAATGTAGGTGAATGTAAATGAGGCAAATTTGTTATTGTTAAACTCTGGGAGCAAAATGTTATCTGTAAGTAGCTCATTATCTCATGATTTGGCACCTTACTCTATGACGTCACCGTCACGGACCATGATGTTGATATATCACCGTAATCCACGGTCAAACAGAAAGTAAAATATGCTCGAGTGAAACGGAAGTAGTTATTTTCAATTTCTCGCAATTTCTCGCAATTTTTTCGTCTCAGCGTAGACGTAATATAAAAGTGTCACGTTCTGCGGCAAACGGCAAACGTCGGCTTGCCGTTAATTCTATCAACTGTTTCCCTTAAATTCACGTGTTCTCACTTATCAAGAGACTATGACTGTTCACTATGACGTACAAGCGACAAACAAAGCAGCAGAGGGCAGAAGTGGGTTGTAACTGAAGGAAAGTAAACGTGATTTTAAACCTCTTCAATACTTTGAGGCATCCTCAATAACTCTTGTAACCTTACAGCTAGACGGAACGGATGAGGCCTGGTCACACTGGCCAGTGTTAAGTTTTGTAACAAAAAGAGAACGTTCAGCTGTAGCTGATCGACGGTAACGATCACGGCCATTTTGTGATATCCCTTACACCTATTAGCTTTGAAATTTAGTTACTTGACATCATTTTGTTTTCGTCAAAATGAAGCATTAACTCGAATTAACGGAGACTGAAATTTTATATTCGGCTAAGACAACACACATGGTTAGAAATGTTGAATGTGGAACTGAGAAGGACTAATCTGTTTGTTCTGACGAAAGCCACCAGTTGTTTTGGGAACCTGCTCTGTTATCAGTTTCACTGTGTTTGGTTATTAAGTAATTTTTCACCAGTTAAGCAATCATACCTTCACAAACGAACATTGAGTTAATATTATTATATAATGTGGTAAAGATCACTGCTGTAGTGGCATAAAATGTGTCTAGTTGCATCGGCGATATCATAGAAAATTCTTGATCTACCCTGTGTGACGGACAGAGAGTACTTTTATTATACCCTTCACAGTAGATAAAACTGAAACTTTCTTAGGTAATCAGGGCTAGAAAGGGTCTCGTAATGAAAGGAAAGATATTTGCAGACGAACCTTTCAAGTGGTAGCGAATCAACTTCTTGTTTCCGGTTCTCTCCATGCTCAGTAGAATCTCCATTTCCGTACTCGTCGATTGTATTTGCCGTCGTTGGAATCACACCTCGTGCACGGTTATTTACGTCTTGGTAATCGCCCCGAGTGAAACTTCTCTGTAAATCAGGATCCATGTCATATTTGCCTCCATTTGCTTTGAGCCAAGCTGAGCTTGGTAGCGCCATGTCTGTGACTGGAGCAGCCATCATAACAACCGGATATTCGGTCTCTGAACGTTCGGTTCGAGTGAGTATTTTACCCATATCTCATAGCGTGTACCATGAATGGTTTACTCACAAAGATTGTTGCCTCTTATTTGATTTTAAATAGCGCTTCTTCACCACCAAATTGAAGATCTGTGAAGTACAGTTACGTTTTAACTGATGGTAGTTTTATCTAACTCAACAGCATGCTTGTGTTGACACGGTTTGTTTTAAAACTACACTCGAGCTCGCGTGCCACTTTCTCTGTTCTTAAGATACCGCTGTATGGCCTGTTTCAAATCAGGGCTTCCGCGTCTGTTCCCTTGAGATCCGTGACGGTTAAAACAGGGAGAGTAACGCTTGATTGAACATGGTAATATTGAACGTCTTTCAAAAGGCGTAAT
>Ga0126339_10003785_pt1 | contig 11073 bp, 8 predicted proteins | sample OrbTmetagenome_2_FD_92532 | JGI IMG/M metagenome (GOLD analysis project Ga0126339, IMG submission 92532) | Coral microbial communities from Petempiche,Puerto Morelos, Mexico - Orbicella T R C metagenome | ecosystem: Host-associated > Invertebrates > Cnidaria > Coral | place: Petempiche,Puerto...
AGTTTTTAAATAATCTTACATGTTTTTTATTGTTTTAAGCACTACTTTGTTAATTCTTTTACATACTTTTTACATATTTTTACTTCATTAATAATTTTCACACATTCTTACCTCTTTGTAGCTCTATATATATCTATGCAAATTTTACTTCTTACATCTTGCTTGATAATGACCGAAGAGCGGTCGAAATGTCGCAAACTTTTACCGTTTATTTTTATTGTCAAACAATACTTTTGTTGAGAATAAACAGGCATTAATTGTAGAAGTGAAAATAAGAATAAAACATCTAAACATGGTCTTTCACGTTTGATATATTACGTTGCTGTATTTCTATGAAGTTTAATGAACTATATATTTGCACACACCACATTCAGGATATAGTCCATGAGTGGGATAAAGGTCCGTTTCTCCTCTTCAGAATTCCTTAAAAAAAAGAAAAAGAAAAAGAAAAATGCATCCATGATCTCTTCAAAAGTTGTTATGAACACAGGTCAAAAACCCTGTTGCTTGCTTTACTATGATAATTTTATACTTGATACATTAGTTATACAAAAAGGTTTGCTACCAGTTGCTACTCAGAGATTTGTAACAAATTGACCAGTTTGATGTCTATAATGAAAAGACTGTCCACTAGACCATAAACCTGGTAATGCTACTTTTTGTATCAAGCACTCATTCGCAGATGTGAATGCTTTGCTATGTTTCCCAACTCTGTTCATTCACACTTCTTCACAAAAATTATGTCAATCTTGTAATAAAACATGGGAGAAGTTCTTCCTTCATTAGAGTATTAGCAGTCATACTTTGAGTTATCTCTGTTCTTGTCATTTTCAGCAAGGACCTTAGCAGTGCTGGTAGTGCTAGTAAAGCTGAATCTATCTTCATCATCCTCTTCCTCGTCAGACATTGGTTCCTCAGTCACAGGAGCAACACGCCCAGAGCCTTGTCCTAATCCACTACCACTGTCCACTTCACTACCGTCTGGCTTAGCACCCATCTTGAAGCCAATGTACTTTGGGTCCCGGCCTAGTGCACAGACCTCTTGTAACAGCTGAAAGAAAGTGTTATCCATCACATTCACTGTAACACATCATGATAGAGAGATTAGGGTGCAAAACGAAAACATTTTGGGCTTGCCCTCTGGGCAAACTCAAACTATGATATCATCATCAGTCCTCATCGCGGACGCATAAGGCCTTAAAAAACTATGACATGTTAGCCTCAAAATCATTCTCACTAGCCCCCCAAAAGTCCAGCTCTTACTGTACTTGCATGAGTCAAATTTCTGCAAAAATGTTTCCAAGATAGTTTACGTGCAAGTGGAGGACAGCATCTACTAGCCCACCTGGAAAATCCACTAGTCCTGGGCTACTGGACAAGACTTTCTTTGTACGCTGCATTTATAAACATGCAGCTTTCATATCACAATTCTCTCATGGAATTTAACATACATTTATGAAAGTGTCAGCGCGACACAAACTACCAAGTGACAAATGACTTTGCAAGGTGTAATAAAATACCTTGATTATGGCTGTCATAGCATCTGTTTTTAATGTGGGCTGGTGTCTCATCAGCTCATCCATTGCTGTCCCAAGGTTTGAAGCAGTTTCACCTACATCAGACAAATACCTACATTTAATTCTCGAAAACAAACATCTTTGCAAACAGCTTACTTCCTTCATCCATACAACATACTGTAGGTGGACAAAATTTATCCTGTCACAGTAACGATGTTACAGATCGCAGCTGGGGCTCTGGCAATAACTTTTTTTCAGCTTGATTCTCAGGTATATTTTGGGGAATGAAGGAAACAGAATAAGCTATTTTCATCCTCAAGCTAAAGGTATATCAGTGCAATATACACCCTCACATTGATAAGTTTGTCTATTTTCTAGTTTGTATGTTGGCTATTGGCAATGTATTATTGTTGTTCAAATCTAAATGTACCAGCTTAATCCAGGATACACCTGCAATGTTTAACAAGCAATCCAATGATGCGAAACTGCTGGATTGAATTAATATAGCATTGGTTTGACAAACAACTCCATGACAAGACTTGGAGCTGCAGATACCGACAATGCCATCATCAAATTATGGCCTCCTAATTCTGTTAGGCAGCTAAGTTCCTCAAAGCATTACAGTACAATGACAAATTATGCTACAATTATCCTACCAAGGCTTTCTGAAGTTCTTCTACGTCTCATGGCTGGAAGGTAATCAGGAGACAACAGGACTCTGAACAACTTGTCAAAAGGCTTGCACCTCATGAATGCTTGGAGCCCTCTAGTATTCAAACACAGAGCACTAAGCACACTGGGCAATGAAGACAGAACTTCTCGTGTAGCTGGAACCTAGAATAAGAAATAAGACATGTTTGTAATCAACCTTCGACTTCAAAACATATCAAAATAAATACTCTTTAAATTAACAGGTTTCAAAATGTTCATTGACAAACTGACCTCTTTGACGACCAAGGCCTTCAGCATAACCGCAGTCAAACCATTGTCTTGGAGTGACGACAGGAGAGATGGCTCATGGAAGACATACACAGTCACAACATCAATAGCTGTTGGAGAAAGGATCAAATACTCACTCAAAATATAAATTCTCTGTGCTGTTTGTCATTGGATTATTTCATGATAGAGTTATCTTACCTGCTTGGGACTATCCACTGCTTCGTATAAACAATAATGCTGTTTGTAAAATGACATTGTAATAAATCCTTTATTGACCAAGCTAGTTTGGTCAACATGACTGAATACTGGCATCATTTCTTCATTGAATGTTTTTGGATGTCAACAGTGTCTCTGTCCACAAATGTGTACGTAAAAAAAGAACTTGGCAAGCACACTGTACATGTGCTGTATCCCAAGACCTTCAGCTCACGCTTGGTCAATTAAACCACATAATTTATACTGTTGTTTTTGTTTGTTTCTAGTGTTAACCACAGAGCATGATTAAGTTTTTTGGAGAAGTTAAGTCATACCTGCCATGAAAAGGACAGGACCATAGTACTCCACATTGCTGATAACGTACTTTAGTGATGTTGGAAGTGAGCTATCCATGACTGAAATAAACCAATATGTTCAATTTATTGTAACACTTGCATACTTGTCCTGTCAAGCAAAGCATGATCAAAGCAATGGAAGCTAACTTTACCATTTCTGATGCTTTCTGAGAAGGATGGGTCAGGAATAGACTTCTTCAAAAAGCTAAGAACAGCCTTGATCAGAGCTGCTCGCTGAGGCAAGCATCGGCTCTTACTGACAGGACTCACTGATGAGCTAGGGCCTGCTTCAGCAAGCTCAACCTGTGACTTTTCTTTTCCTGTTTCATGTTCATCCACTTCCATTTTGTTATCTTCTGTATTGTTGACGTAAGGCTGTTCAGTCTCCATGGGGACTTCTTCTGACTGATGTGACTGTGAAGAAGCATCAGACTGTCCTCCCTGGTTTTCACTGGTTTCCATGGCAATACCATCTTGCTGGTTTGATGGAGCAGAGGGGAGGTCTGGGGACAGTATGGCTCCATGATGAGGTTGGCATTTCTTTATTTCTTGCTGTATAATTCAACAAAAATAATAATTTATAGTTAAGTACATGTAGGATGTATACCTACTCAAGCACCAAGTAGCAGGAACTCAAAATCAAGTCCTGGTAACATAATATAAGATGGACAAGCTAGACTTTACATGGGCCCAGTTATGCTTCATGGAAGCTCTTGTCATCAGCAATCTGATCAACTATGGCTAACTGCCACAGTACCAACCAAATGTAACCTACATGTAAGCTAAGTTCAATTTCAGAAAATGCTGATTAACCTCAATGGCTTTCCTCAATGGCCTCAGGGTTTTTTCTTAGGTGCTTCACATGATTTCTATTTTGCTCAGTTTGTACCTGTTATGTACTTGATGTGTATGGCCTTCTTTGTAATGATGATTTTAATACATGATAACTGACAGAAGGGAGTTTTGTTCTGGCATAAACACAGGAAGTGGCATCTCAAAGTCAGGATCAAAACTTACATGTACCAAGCTAGCACTGATCGTAACTGTAAAAAATTACTTGCATTCTAAATTACCTCAAGTCTGTTGATAATGGCCGTCAGTCCACTCTGATTCTGATACCCAGAGAGATCCATGTTGGCAATCCACTCCATGATGCGAATGGCTCTTGTCACAAACTTTTGATCAAACAGAAATCACATCAAAGTGATTAATCTAATCATTTTAGTATACACGTAAATCTACTAGTCGTTCAAAACTTTATCTAAATCCTCTTTACAGACACTTCAAAGAAGCCAAGAAGCAACCGTCATTTTGTTGACAAGGGCACACTGCTGTGCTGCTATCTATCTATCACAGAATGGACACTGAGCAGCGCAGCCAATCAGAGAACGGCATTCGTGACAGAACACTAGTAGATTTATACTAATAACAATTATACTTGGAATGGAAAAAGTAAGTATCATGCTCCCATGGCACTTAATGATCATCATTTCTGGTAGTTAAACAAGCACTTTTTCAGAATTTATCCTTACTGTCAGATGACTATCTCCTCCCTGATGTTCCACTACTCTGAGAAGAGCTTCTAATAAGCCACAAGAGACCAGAGCTTCAGCACCTGAATAAGGAAAAACAAAATGAAGAACTACAGTTTTAAAACAACAATGCTTCATGAAAATGTTGTAGTTCACGATCAGATTTTGTTAAGAACGAAATGTTAATGAAGCACAGTTGTCTGGCTATCAACACTCGATACTGGATTTTTAGCAACACTTTGTCACAAGCAAGTGGAAGCCTTACATTATTAGTTTTGCAAGTCCCATGATATTTTATTGCTACGGTGAAAGGGTTTTTGAACTCCAGAACAATATAAAGATTGTACATGTACTTACCAATTTCATAATACGCCAAGTGGTAGAGAAATGAAAACAAGCCAGTTGCAAAAGGCAATGGTAGTGAATCTCCCAATGGATCTAAAATTCACAAAGAAAGAAAATTCACTGTCAATAATAACAATATTCCGATTGACTCAGAACAAAGAAAAAAGTGAGAAAAGTTTGCAAAACTATCAGAATTTTATAAACATCAACAGTGACAGTGAAATACACTGTTTAATAATACTGCAGGATTAATCTTTCCTCAGACTTTGACTAAATGTATCATACTCGACAGTAATCAGGGGTTTTAATAACATTTTCAGCAGGGTGGCAACTGGTTTTCACGGGTGGGCAAAACTCTTTAACTGAACTTCTTTATAAGAAAAACTTTCCACAAGATGGTCAAACCAGGCGAGCAAAATCATCCTCGCAGCCGGTCAATTTGCTTGGTGCCCAGCCCTTAATAAAACCCCTGAGTGTTGTACCTGTGAGAGCTTGAATGCAGTTTCGCGTGAGAGTTGGTAGATATCCATGATAAGATGCTAACCCTGTACAGTCAATGACAGTGTTCACTCTAAAATCAGGCAAAATATAAAACAGAGTATTTTAGGATCACATACCACACTGTTAAGTTCTACTGAAATTCATAAAACCAATGACCAGTGACTGTCATCTTGTGCTAAAAGCGTCCTGGAGGCCATCTATACACTTAGGTATACAGTGAAAGGGCTCCAAAAAAAATGCCGTCCAGTTGTCTGAGACAAGTAGATTGCCCTTCCGGGCAAGTCACTTTTCATTTTCACTTGCTAGTAGTAGTGCTGCAAGTAGTGTTTGCTAGTTGTGTTTGCAAGTAGTGTCCACTAGACAAGTTGCATTTGCTAGTTGTGTTTGCTACATGTAGTTGTGTTTGCAAGTACATGTAGTGTTCACTAGTTGTGTTTGCTAGTGTTCAAAAAAAGTGCCAATCGGTTGCCTGGGACAAGCAGATTCTCCTTCTGGGAAAGTAGCTTTTAATTCTCACTCGCCCAACAGGCAAGGGACCAGGTAAGTCATCTGCCTACTAAATCATTAAAGGAGCAAACTAAGACTTGCCCGGGACAAGCAAAATTTTTGAGCTAGCTATCCCAAGCGCAGGCTGGAATTCAAGTTTTTTTCAAGCCCTGAGTAGTAACACAAAAGTGCGTTTTTTTTTGTTAAACTTATATGTCCAATTAAAGAAGTCGGTGATTTCTTGACACATGTACTACAAAATAATGATACATATCTTCATGACTCTCACACTCTTCTTTATATGCTTTAAGAACTTCTTTATGTGCTTTAGATTGATGTGTTCAGAGTACCTTGGACTGCACTCCATGTGCACAAGAGCAGTAAGTGTCCGGATGGCTGCTGTTCTAATATCCTGAAAAAAAGGTCAACATGTAAACTGACATTACAGTGTATGCCATTGTAACCTACAAATGTATACATGTAGTTCAATTACACTTTTTAAATGACAGTTTCTGATAAAAAAGAATCCACATTATTAGCTTGACAATCTCAAAGATTGACAGTGGTTCATGTCAAGCATGGACTTGGGTTAAATTGAGGACAAGGTTTGCCTCAGACTGGTAAAAACTTTGTAAACAAACATGTGAAGTTTGCCTCTGTTGATGTCAGAAATATTTTGCTGTAGATGGCATGTATATAGCTATTAGCAGCAGAAATAGTTGTGTAACCTCGGAAACTTACACTGAACTGAGGCTGATCGAGCTCAAGCAGTTCCACTGTTTCCTCTATGAATCCCTGGTATAGCAGTGGGTTTACAACATCCTGTGTGCTGTTTGAATACACTACAACAATAAATAACATAAAGGAGGTAAGCTTGGTACCACTGAATACCATAAAAAATTTAATTCCTAAAATGTGATCAACATCATATTCCTCATTTCAAAATCAATGCATTACGAAGCAGACAATAAAATTAATATGTACATGTATGCATTGTCCAAACTTAACACCATACTCTGTGAATAGATAATGGTAGGAATGTACTGTTATCCACAAGATGAATCATTCCACTCAAAGACCATCCTAAAATCCTTCCAAATACTGACAGTTGAAGCTCGCAATCAATAGAAAAGAGAGATGAAATACAGGAACAGTCCTTACATAACACTGAGATAGCTTGCAGTCGAGCCTGGATACACTGTAATCTCTTCTCATAGATGGGAAAGTGTTTGGCCAATCGTATTCTACTGAACAGATTCACCTGAAAATAGTAATAAAATGTATCAGTCAGTTTCCTTTTAATCAGCATGCTAGAAACAAAAAAGTCTTGAAAGATTGTATGTGCATGCATAAGACAAGATTTGAATAGTTTTAGGAGGAAAAACTACACATCCAAACAAGTGGCGCAGTGGCCTCATGGTTAGTGCACTCGACTTTGGATCAAGTGGTCCAGGTGCAGGCTCTGGCCGGGACATTGTGTTGTGTTCTTGGGCAAGACATTTGACTTTAACATAGCCTCTCTCCACCCAGGTGTATAAATGGTAACCTGCAAATCTAATGCTGAGGGTAACCATACGATGGACTAGATAGCATCCCATCCCGGGGGGAGCACAAATATTCCTAGTGGCTTCGTGCTACAGAAACCACGATAAGCACTGACCTAATAGGCCACTTGGCTTGTAAGGAGACTTTGCCTTTATGTGGAAAAACTAGATTGTACATATCCAAGCAAGTGCACATCATAAATACAGTTTACAATGGATAATAAATTATTACCTGCTTGTCAGTCGGTACATTGTAACAAGTTGTTACTTGTTCCATAACTTCTCCTGGATTCTCTGAAAACTAGTGAAGGAGAAAAATTAATATAACAGAATGTACACTCAATAATATGAACATATCTTTGTTTAACAGCAACCCCAACCTACATGTAGCACATGCTGTTAACTACACTCTTCAGACCATTAGATCTAACTATTATCACTTATCTATCTGGGCTTGTCTTAAGAAGGAACACACTATTAGGACCTTACAAGGCCAGAACTGTCAGAGATTCCTGCATCGATTCCTGTGCATTTTGCTAACCTATTGGCCACTGAACCCCCCTTCTCCCCCAAGAAAAAGGTTTGATGTCTATCAGCATGAATGAATTTCATTGTAGATGAAGATAAAAGAAGTGGACATGTATATTGAACAAGAAGCTACATGTAAACATGGAAATCATGAATACGTTAAGAGGTCTACATCAATTTAGCATGTAAAAGTTCAGCAAAGTTTAATATCAGTCTACCTGGTAAAGTTGCTTGACATGTACAGAACACAGTTGACTGCCTGGTGTTTTTTCCTGCTGAAAGAATTAAAATTACCCACTGGTCATTAACTAGATGTACATGTACTATTTCAGTTTTATTCAGACTGTTCAGTCCAAGACAGCTGATTAAGACTAATACTATGTACATCCCAGCACTATCATAAATTAAAATAATTACATGGTCAACCATTATACACACAACAAGATTAATCAAAAAATAATTCTATGCTTTTTGCCAATACATGTACATTTATGATCAGACACATAAATAGTAAACCTATGGCCAGGGTTGTTTGAAAGATAGATAATGCTATCCACTGGATAAATCACCATCAAGTTGGTAGCGTGGTTTAGTTAGCACTTGTCCACTGCACAGCAATATATCCAGTGGATAGCTAGCATATTCCAGCCTTCAAACAACCAGGGAATGCACTGCAAGAGGCTGAATAATTATTATTTTTGCCATACCTGTGAGTCAGACTGAGGAGTATTGGCACTTTCATTGTAATACTCAAAGTAAACATCAGCACAGCTGGCAGGAAACTCCTAAACAGAAAAAAACAAAAATTTAATGCAAATTACAATGTTACAATATTACAGACAAAAGTAACCATAATGATGAACTTCAAGTTGAAAGCACATAGTTATCATATACAAGTAGGTCCTCTACAAGTACTTGCACATAAACCAGAGAACTACATAGTACTAATCATGCAGAACGCAAGTAGTACTGTTGCACACAGCGAGCTCCACTTACCTTGAGAGGTAAATCCTGACAACAGTGAGCAAGACTGAACCCTGCATTCTTACCTCCCCATGTCTAACGAGATAAATATGATTTCAAAATGGATTTAATAACATTAATTAGTAATTAAGTTAATTTTACAGTTCAAATAAACCTTGTTGTTGTTGTTGTTGTTGTATACTGTAGTTAAAAATGTCTCTCACATTGCTGAATATTAATTTTTTCAAGGTTGTTACTTACCTCTCCTAAGCACTGAAGACGCTGTTGAATTGCCTTTCTCTTGTCAGCTGGCAACCGTGGTATGAAACTGGATCTCTTGCTATAGTAGATAAAAAGGTTAAGACTATGATTCTCAGACAATATTAGTTATGCAACACTCTTGAAATTTATAAGTAATATCTACACTACATGTATCAATAACAAACAATGCTCAAGGGTTTTAGATGTTTTTAGGCAAGAAGACCAGCAGATCAAAAGCTGTTGAAGTTTGATTGTTACTCCCTGTCGCCCTCATTTGGAAGCCAAATTCATGTAGCTGACATACTTTCTAGTTTATGGTAATTAATGGAAACCTTGCTTGCAAACAGCATGCATTACACTGGTCACAAGTAACAGCACTACTCCAAAATAAATCTTTTACCATTTTCTTGAAGGTACATGTACCCAGGTAACTCTCACTGGGCTTTTAAATCAAGGTGAACAACCTTTAAGTCTGATGAACATTTGCAACATACCTAAATACATAGAGCACTCCAAGAACAGAGAGCACAACTTCCATGTCACTTGCAACTAACAGAGAAACCAGATGCTACAAGCAAACAACAAATTCAAACATAAGTGAACACTGAGATTTATAAGGCCAAAAAGATTGCGAAGAACAGAGTCTGGTGGAAAGCTATGGTGGAAGCCCTATGCCTCATAAGAGGAAAAGAGGATTAAGTCAAGTTTGAGATTTTAATTGATTACCTTTTTAAAAAACTTTCTGCAAGTAAAATATAACAGCTAGGGTGCTTCTTTTAACTCTGTCCAGCTTAATCCATGAGGCCAGGCAGAGTGAGTACTCGCACAAGGGAATAAAAAAGTTACATTCCACGATTACATTGGGTCATATTTTATACCTTGTTAGTCATCCTAAAGAGCATGTAATCAGAATGAAGTTTTTCAACACTGCAAGTCAGATTACTGGCACCAGATTCATTTTGTTTGCTCAGATTGGGGAGGGACAGGATGAGAGAGGGTAGGTTTATAGGAGTGACCTAGTGGAGGAAACTGACTTAAAATTTACCTACCTCTGATGAGCTGTAGAGATGTCTTGTATATGAGTGCTCCAACACCAGAGCAGTGAATCTCAGCACATGATTAACCAGACACCGTTGCTCAGTCTATGTCCAAAAAAAATTAATGAATAACAATGTACTCTCACCTTGAAGACTCCTAAAAAATATTGCTACAAGATTATGAATTCATAATGTACTTTGCTGTACCATCAAAGCATGAATCTTCCCACTGTCATACCCTCAAGCAACTGCCAGACTGCACATAGATATACATATGTATGTCATTCAAGGCTGCGGTCTAAAAAAATTAAGAAGAGCCCCTAAAATCCTGGGTGCCCAGCACTCAAGCTTAATTATATGAATAGAGTATGTTTTACCAGTCGCCCAAAAGTAAAAGCTAGTAGCCTATGGTACCCAGGTGCTTCTAGAGCACAGCCCTGCCATTGGTGATTCAAATTTTAAGGGAAGAATTCCTGAAATAAATCATGTCTGTGCAAAACTGAGTGAATGAAGAGAAATTCTCTCTATATTTTAGTCTACAGTATTTACCGCTATGTCAGGTCCTTCAAGCTGATCTAACTTGTCATAAGTGAGAATCCAACTACTTCCGTTCACTGGTTTAGCAACACTTGCCAAGATATCATCAAATTTGTCCATGACATCAACCCAGTGTTGAAGCTCACACTAAAGAAACAACATTAGAAGCAAAATTTAAGATTTGTATTTTCAGCACATGTAAAATGTACACATGTTTAGTAAATAGCCCAACGAAAATATCTGCACTGATTGGTTAAAAATCGTGTTTCTATAACTTGATAGAAACACAAAATTAGCACAAGCTGTTGATGTTATGATGACGAGAGCAAAGA
>Ga0126339_10003786_pt1 | contig 11073 bp, 5 predicted proteins | sample OrbTmetagenome_2_FD_92532 | JGI IMG/M metagenome (GOLD analysis project Ga0126339, IMG submission 92532) | Coral microbial communities from Petempiche,Puerto Morelos, Mexico - Orbicella T R C metagenome | ecosystem: Host-associated > Invertebrates > Cnidaria > Coral | place: Petempiche,Puerto...
AAACAAACAAACAAACAAACAATAACTGCCAGAGAGATAAGATATATACCAGTATTTGGCAATTTTGACTTTTTGCCTTTCTGTTACAAAATCAAATTTAATGATGCTTCTTCTCTAAAATACTTGGGAAACATGTTCTGTTTTGGTCTGTAGAATCTCATTATCAAATTACTTGAATGTATATTTAGTGGCATTTAGCAGTGCCATATGCAAATAGAGAAACAGAACTTTTGATAATCAGCCATGACACTGTCACTTTAGAATGTTCCACCTACACGTACTGGCTATGTGCGTTCAAGACTGTGTAGATTCTTTCAAATTTGATCCCGAAATTGTCATTGGAAAAAGTTTAATTTTACAGTAACATACTCTATTGTACTGTTAGCCAATTAAGAAATACAGTGCAAAAGATGAAGTTAGATAAAAGGTAAAACTATTTCTATCATGGAAAACTCTTACTTGAATCTCTGGATCAACATTACCAGTTGACAGTTCAACTCGTGGCATGTCCGAGCCACTCTGCTACTTCTGAGTTGTCTATGTTCTCTGTGCAATGGACTTCGTTACTCTAGGAGCCTTGTGCTTTCTTGTGTTTTGTATGACCAGATGTAGGAGTTGGTGATGATCTCTGGAGTACTGTTACAGATGAACCAACAACTTCCTTTTCTTTCAAAGTCTTAAAGAAAAAGCAATTAATGTATGTTCATTATTTGTCAGCCATTGTCATTGTCATCATCACCACTGCCCCTCCTGTGGCTTGGAATCCTTTTCCACCAGTATAAATTATTGTTATAGTTTTTGGGAGAATTTCTTATGGCATTTGCTCTCATAGTGGATGCCTAGATTAGCTCAGCTATCTGCGGGCATGTTACAATTGTAATTTTAATTTGATAACAAATAAAATGTATGTATGTATGTAAAAAATGTACGTATGTATGTATGCTGTGAAAATTAACTTTTCCATCCCTGTTCATGCCATCTGGGCTGGTAGACTTGACATTTACTAGCATCAACCAGGTAAAGCCCTTAATCATAACTGTAGCTTAGCTAATGGGCTGGAATGAAGGAAAAGGCCATCCCTGGTGACAAGGCACCACGTATTTTTCCACAGGTTAGATTCTGAAGTGTAATATATCAATGTGTTAATACGTCGAGCTTGTTCTTGAGGGAAATCAAGTTGTGACTCATTCAAAAGGTAAAATGTGGTGTCAAGGAACAAGTAGTAATGGTTGTATTTACAACATGAGATGCATGAAAGGTGATCGTTATTTTCACTGTAGATGTAAGTTTAACCACCAGTAATCACAAGTTCTTATTGGAATATACAGAGTGAAACAATCACTTACCCCACGTGATGTGATACATAACACATCATCAATACGTACAAATGCACCATAGTTAGGTGGGCAGGAGAAATACTGAACTCCATCCAGAGATCCACTGTGTTGACCAACTGAAAATTCAGTAAAGGTTAATACACATGGATCTATGTCTGGGATGATGTGAAGATATTGTAAGTCAATTTTTACTATAAGAGTGGCTGGGTTTACTGTGGACATTTATTCTTTGGAGAAGGTTAATAAATCAGATCCTTGCTAAACGTTTCATACAGTGTTTGCAATTATCAGACCTTAAGCAAAGTATTACTTCTTTACACTGATTGTAAGTTTTGAGGATTCTGACCATGACTAATCCTGTATCATAACCAGAGCTTCAGAAGCCCACTAATGTGTGGATCGTGCAAGAAGAAAATAAATGGTGTGCAGATATTGAACTATTATTCTGAAGGTTTTGATGTCTAGAATTCAGACAAACAGTAGAATACCTTACAAACAGAAATTACCTGGTGAATCTAAGTGAAGGCCAATGTATGACTGCTTTTCTCCAGTAAGTGGACCAATGTACTTAACTTCACCTGGAGACATGAACAAATCCAATAAGGAATAGAACCTAACAGATCAAGTACAGTCCATTGAGGCAAGCCTCTACTTTAGCAATATAATGTAAATTGCCCCGTATATGGCCCCCTTGCACCATCTACCTGTAAACAAAATGTTACTTTCAATTATAAGCCCCCCTCTAGTTTAAAATTTAGATTAATAATTATGTTTTAAGCTTAATTAAAAACCAGTTAATGCTGTAGCTCATTTCCAAACGGTACCATTCATCCCATATGAAGTGCTATACCAGTTACGTCTATGAACAAGCAAGTTATGTCATTCCCCCCTTTTCCTTTAAAGCTGAGGTGAAAGTGAGATCTAAAGTAATGTTTCAAAGGCTTTGAGGCATCCTTCTGCACATGGGCAGTTGCTTCAAATGATATTTGGACTGATGGTCCAATTTGCAAAGTTGGTGTGGTGAAGAAAATCCTAATTCTATTTATTTTGGTGGAGCTGTGAAAGTTATAGTAACAGTCTGCAATAAAACAATACAATACAAATTTTATTAACACTCCTCAGGGGGCTTTTTGGTGTATTATTTGCCACTTAGGGAAGGTTTTCACAGCATATTTTATATTTTTGACCCAAGGTCATAGAGAAGTTTGATGCCCTAGAGGGAGTGTATAAAAAGCAGCTCACTCTATACATTCCATACTCCTCCTGTTGTACTTGTCTACAACAGGTAAAAGGTGGGATAATGAGGTTTTCAAAGACAAAATATGTATTGCAAAGCTGCACATTCCAGAAAACAAGAAAATAATCTCAGTAGATGCATGGTACTGAGATATATGATTTCTATTTTTTAAAAAAACTTGCAGTGCCAATCAAAGTCATATACACTATCATGACACAAGCCCTCAAATGTCATTTTTGATAAACAAGAGAATTTGAAACACACTGACTCTGTATAGATTATAGGGAGATTAATCTAAGAGTTGGGTAACTCTTTCCTGACTACTACGGCCTAGGTGGGGCCATTATAGGGATATCTCATTTACCGGCAACTGAATCTTACCTGTGAGGTCAGTTCTTGCAACCACATGGTCACCGAGACATGGCAAAATCTCTGATCTGGTAAAAAGTGAAGGTTATTAGCAAAGTTCTCTTCTTAAACTTTCAATAACAAGTTTGTTCTGTCTTCAGACCTCTTGAGAATGAAGTCCATGGTAGTGTTTGCTCTCTTTTTAGACTACATTAGATGTGTAACTCAAGGCAACCATAAGCACATACTGTTTTGGAGATTTCTTGTCTGTGTGACTTTTGTCACACCATGTTGTCACACTTTCTTCAGCAAGAGCTCTTATACAGCCAGGACACTTGCACTGCGAGTACATCTCAATGCATTTGACTGGCTGGCGTTGTACAGGTGGATTCTAAATCAACAAAACAATAGCTGAAGTACAGTGAACACCGTCGGGACACTCACTAATGTCTGCTTAATATGGGTGTCTGCTCTAAACAGGTTCTAATATATTGTGCAATAATAGTTAATTATTAAATTATTTATACTAATTATTTAATAATTATTTTATTTTTCTATAATAAAGTATTTTAATTATATAAATTAATTATTTGTATCACAATGTAAGATCGAAGACTGCTCATAGCACAATGTCCAGTCAGTCACTGCATCAATCTGATAATCTACTTAGTTTTAAAACAACATTGCTGAACAATGTTAAAGGATTCTGCTGAGCTATTAGAAGTACAAAGTCCTTGAAGTGTCCGCTTATTGCAGCTTTTGTGGAACAAAATGGTTAAAATTTATGTTGCTGTCTGTGTCCACTTAACAGAGGTGTCTGCTGAATGCAGGTTTATTTTACAGTAAATGTGAATAGAAAATTTAGGAACTTGAGCTGGTGTCCACTTAATGGAGGGTGTCTGCTTAATATGGGGTCTGGTTAATGCAGGTTTCACTGTGTCACTCCCTGAGATTTCAAGTTCCTGAGTACTGTAACCAGTCACAAATTGTAGATTAAACAATCTACAATCTTGTAAATTCTCTTAGTTGTTTACAGTAGTAGAAATAAACTGTTGTTGTCTGTCAAGAACAATTAATAATAACACTTTGCATATTTTATCTGACAACTGGGATGCATTTGTAAATATTGGAGTACTCTATCAAATAGGATTCAATGAACAAGTTGTTTATACACTTACTGGACACATTTTAACTGGAGATGAGGAAGGTCTGAATCCTCTCTTTCGTTGTTGATGAACACAGCTGTAAAACAAGAAATGCAGTTGAAGTTTCAGTCTGAAAGGTTGAAAAATTACTTTAATTTACCATTATATATTGCTTTGCTTTCTAGAAAGGAATTGACTGGCACTGGTCATAAAACCTGTAAAATGCAGAGACTTACATCTTTGGTTTATCATCTTGCATTTCCCCTTGAGCTTTTGTTTGCGGAATTTGTGGCAATTCTATTTCTTGGTTTACAGGATTCTGTAAAGAAAGTTAAAACCACGGTAGTTACTTTGCTCATACCCTACTAGTGAATTTCTGGGATAAAATTAACTTTCACTTGTTCTTCAGGACATAAAATGGAAGAAGATGTGACCTACCTTTACTGTTTGCCTTTGGGCTGGAGGTACTGGAGAGCTAAAAATTAATAAAAGATACACAATTGGGTTTATGAGCCAGAACAAGAACCATCCCAAGCAAGAGTGATCATGACAAGTGCTGTCTTTGTAAAATTATGTATTAGGACTACATGATGTCCAATTTGAAAATGAAGAAAATATAATTGGAGGACCAACAAAATTGGGCGAGGCTGTACGAAGGCCATGTCCAATTTGGTTGTTAGAGGAATTTTTTGACTCCAGTTTTTTTACTCCAAAGCAGAGACATGCACATTCGTCCCACTTAAATTGATTATGTTGTGTACGACATTGTCCAAATTACTAGTTAATTTAGACATTATCTGAATTAAGATAATGAAGATGTTTAAACTTACATATTTTTGCCCTTCGTTTGTTGGTCATGGTGTTTTGGTGCGGCTGGTTGACTGACTGTGTGTAAAGGAGTTTGGCTTTCTGTTATCATCTGCAAAATTGTAAATAGTTCTAAGATCTATATGAATCACATTTATTCCCTGAGCACAAAATTCAACATCTCTTAGTAGTTAAATTACCATACAGGATGCTTATGACATTACTGATCCTACCAGCATGCAGGATACATGCCACATGGTAAAGCCTAACTGAGCAAAAGTAAAAAAAACACTCATGGTGAATACTTGCACTGTCATAGAGTCTTTCTGTAGCTCAGTGATTACAGAGTCTACCTGGTGTCTGGGTCATGGGTTAAACCAGCCATGGGGACTGACACATTTTTCTTTGGACCACTCTTATGGGATGCTGAACATGTCATCTTTCATAAGATGCCCATTGTAAAATGGTGAGAAAATAGTGATGGACTTGGACTAGCTAGTTAACGCCATTGAGAACTTCACTTCACTACTTAAAGTACATTATTAAACTTACTGGAAGTAGAGAATGTTTCTTCTTCAAAACCTAGAAATACAAAGATGTACAATTACCATAATCCATTCATACCGTCAGTCATGCTGCCTTGTAGTGCATGCAAATGTGCTGTTATGTGTGGCTGCCACTAATTACTGAACACACTTAGAGAAATTAATTTGTATTGACTCGTGTGACAAACTAAGATGAAACTTAAATTCTGATAATGGCACAATACCAAAACAACCTAAACTTGTTTAAGAAATCATCACCGCAATGGTGCTTGGATATCTGATCATAGTTAGCATAGCTTTTGATGATTTTTAAATTTTGCCAATTTCTCCTCAGTTTCGAGTTTAGTTGAGAAGATAAATCAAACACTTGAAATGGGGTTTTACCACATTTCCAAATACATTGGATAAAAACAAGTTGGATAAAAATGCCCTACTGGCATTGTATTAATTTTCACTGTTTTTCTCTGTGTTTGGAAATGACGTGAAGCACATTCTTTCATGATTGATATATAACCGGAAGAAAAGAAGAAAGATGACAACATGTACCTCCTGTTCACTCATACCATTCTGCAACTCTTTTCTTACATCTTGTTCTGAAAAAAAAGGTGAAAAAATTGGCATTTGGCTTTCTGGCTGTTGAGTTGCTGTTGCTGAATGACTTTCCAGCAAAAGACAACATTATTATACAATAAATTCCAAAATTTAATGGTACACTGTATGTCTGTGATATATAATGTATGTGTCAGGCAAAGTGGTCTATTCTGTCAGAGCTTATCCCGGTTTTCAAAGCATTAAGTGACTGATAGATAAGAATATTTCTAATTCCTCTTGGATGGGATGCTAGTCCATGACCTCAGCCAGAGGGCTTGATCCTGGACTGCTCAATCGAAAGGCAAGCACACACTCCACCATCCACTTGCCTGTAATATGCTCACCAAATACTGTATACCAAGAACTACCATGGAGTTCAGTACAGGATGAAGCGCTTGATTAACAGTAATTTATCATACACAAGTATATTTAAGATAATTTCTGTTTCCTACCCCTATCAGCTGTGTCCTTTACAAGGCTCCATTCTATATCAGCACCTGATATTTCAGTCTGAGAGGAACGGTGACTTGAACTTTTGACATGGATTTCCTTCAGGAGTGGACTTGTGCTGCGATCAGTTAAGACTGGCTGAACCTGGGTAGTCTACGCAACAAGGTAAAGAATGAAGCAGCATTATTATTGAATGAAACTTGCACTATATATCTAGGGTCAAAGAGAACATAAATTATGCGAGGCTTCATATCAAAAATATCATCAGATGTGATTCATGCACAAGTGTAGCACTTCTTGTAAGCTTGTAATTCTTTTTCTTGTTCACAGCTGGGGCTTAAGAGGCATTGTTTCTGTTCTATTGTCCTCTCAAAGGGTATTAAGCCATTCATGTGAGACCTTACGACAGCTGCTACTCGACCTGATTCATACGGACTATTCAAGGACTTCTCCAGGACAGTTCACCAATATTTGTGGAGCCCAAGTTCCTCAGAATCACTGAAGTAGGTACATTCTAAAGGTTGCCACACAAAATACAGCATACTCTAGACCCCCATTGGGGGCAGGATACTGAACACATAATCATTTAACACCTGTCTCATCAAGATCAACTTTTGGAGTCCTTCTTACCTGTACAGTTTATGTTGATATTGGTTTTTTCTCATTATTCATGGCCTAATCGTCAACAAAATTCAGTGTTACGGGAAAAAAATCTTTATCAAAGAGAAAATCTAGATTCGTCATCTTCAAGGACTTTTCAAGGATATGGCAGTTTTTCAAGGACTTTTTAAGGCCTGCATGGACCGTGTTAGGGTTATTGATGAGCAATTCCTGAAAAAAGTAGATGTACATGGTCAACCTCAATAGAACAGTTCCCCACGGTACAGGATCCATGAGAGAACAACCCTTCTCCTGAATCATGACCATCTCAATCCACCCACGACTACAGCTGACCAGTGTGCTGTATGTCCCTCCATTATGGAGGTAACCAAGTTACTACAACCACGATAAATAGGCTTACCTTGGTCTGTGTTGACCGTCGTATATGTAACCCGTTTGATTCTGTGGAACTCGAAGACAAAGTGGACTGTGGTGAGCTTTTCTTAGAACGAAGTAGAAGATCTAGCTCTCTCCTTAGCATAATAACACGACGCTCCAAGCTGCAAAACAAAACATAAAGAAATAAACAAAGTTACAAGCAGCTTCCTGAAAAACAGATGGCACCAAAATGCAGTCCTAAATCATGGCAGGCTTCTGCAATCCTAATCAATCATATCCGCACATGAACTTTTTTTTATAAAAAAGAACTTTCCTTGAGATGGTCAAACCAGGCAGGCAAATTGCCCTCATAGCCAGTCATTTTGCCCAGTGCCAAGCCCTTAATGAAATCCCAGGTTTGATTGTTTGCAAAGAAGTCTCAGAAGATGCTAAATGCAAGTAACGTTTTGAGTTCTTGATTTTGAAAGTACTTTAGTGCATTAATAAATAAAAAGAAATAAATAAATAAATTAAGCACTTTGATTTTCCCTCCCACTTCCCACCCATTTATAACTCCTGCTTCCCTCCCTTTCTCTCACTACCTCCTGTCCCCTTCCCACCCGCTATTCTCCTGAGCTCCTGACACAACTGTACCCCTAGCTAACTTATCCATTGAATTCAAAAAGTCAAGTATGGAATAGGCAATTTGCCTCTCTATCGAAAAGAGTCTTTGTGTGAAACCATTCATATGAAAATGTGTTTCCCATACAGGTTCATTTTCATGCAAATCAAACTCATTTTCATATGAAAGGTTTTGGACGAGGACTCAAGATGAATTTAACAAGGAAAACCTGCACTTTAGAGGCTGAAACTTCGGTGAGTGGCTAAACTTACTGCAAGGTTTTTATTAACGTTGACAAAAAATATTAGTTTTTTGGAGTGAACTTCTCCTTCAGAAATGGTAGAGTAACGTATCACATCGATTTGGTGGTCTCTACGATTTTTTAGTTGTCATGGACGACTAGACAACTGCAAATATGAATCCCTGTTTACTTCATGGTATGCAGCAATTGTGTCTTGGGCTAGTATCTAGTATTTAAAATCATAACAAAGTGCTACATGAAAAATGAGATGTAAAATAAAGATCTGATGATCACTTAACCATGGTGTGCAGCAGCAATTCTCTTTATCACAACCATTTTTTATACTTCCGAGTGACCTTTTGATAAGGAAGAAATTCAATTAAAATGGATTGTTATCTTTGAATCTTGCTACAAAGGCACACTCAATACAATTTAATTCCAAAACACACAGGAAATTCCGTACTTCATTCCAGAAGAGTTTGTGCCTCAAATGCTTGGACTGTAATAGGAAGGAAATAAATGATTGTGAAATAATTGAGCTTTAACAGATCTAAAGCAGCTTAAAAGTTCTTATTAAGTTGCCTTTTCCCTAAGAAATGACATCATTAGTTTGCTTGATATGAAAATGTTTGCTTTCCAAGGCAGATGTAAAAGCGGAAACCACCCAGACTTGTGACCCTTAAACAGGTTATTGCCAGAGTTAAACGGATACAGTAACTGTTCATACTCCTCCTAATAACATGTAGCATAGAGTGCCCTCGAGAAAAATAGAATGAAGCTAAATAGGCAAATTACAAAAGAACGGCACACATCACTAACTGTGAATGTCTCTGCAGTTGAACTCATTACCATCATTTAAGAGAGATGAAAAATTTTAAACAGCATGACTCTTGAATGCAATTAGTAAGGTTGATTCACAGACATCACTTTAACCTGTGGAAACAGTAGACGTGTTTGTCTGCAGGTAGGCTAATGCACATAACCTTTGTCCTGCACATGTTTCGACTAAGCCAGAAAGTCAGGAAAGATTCATAGTTGTAAACAAAAACCACTTTAACCAAGCAAAGAAGCTAAACCATTCGGAGGATTTATTGGCTCAAGTAATATGCACCACAATACTTACAGCTACAATAGAGAAGGACATTACAGTAAAGTAACACCAAGTGATTATAAGATGAGCCCTACTTCAGGAATTGCAAAAAAAGAAGAGAACGATTGCATGTGTATACCACATACAGAGATAACCTTTTAGTCTGACACACTATCTTCTTCGACAACAACAACAAAAAAAAAAACAAGCTGAACAATTCAGCTCTTCAGGAAAAAAGAACCGCTGGAACATTTTTACTCTTGACTAGGTCTTTAATCCAAGAGGAATCTTTAGTTTGATTGTACTTCTACACTTCTCTATGCAAAAAATAAGCAAATGAAAATGATTTTCCAAGCAACACTGCTAATGCTAAAGAAAACAAAATGGTATTAAAATAATTCAAGTTAAAGACTTTTAATCTTACTCTTGAACTAATTTTTAATCTACAAGATGTTTTAGTTTTAACTGGTCACCTATCACAGACTGCATTCATCCTCCAAGCTACAGAGTGCTTGATTGATACAAGTTAAAGGGATATTCCTAACAGAGATAACAAAGTACTGGGCAAGCCCATCTGACAATAAATTGCCTCATATCTCCTGCTGCTAATGGTCTATTGGCAACACCTTTAAATAAGACTATTTTGTTTATCAAATGTTTTCTAAAACAAAGCTAAAGCTTCCAAATCTGGCTCTTTATGCCTCTTTATGTTTTCTGGCACTTCTTTATAACACTAAGAGGGTTTTGTAAAAATTTTGTAAAAAAAGATTTATCTCTCATAGTGACCCCCTCTTCATTCCACTGGAAAATGAAAGAATCCTGAGAGAGGTCTTCTACCTGAGGAAAATAGGGCTAGGGTTAATTTAAACCTACAATCTTCAGCTCAGGAATGATACAGGGTGTAAGTAGAGCTGTGAAATGAATTTGATACAACAAAAACAATAATATACCAACAAAGAGCTATTGTAGAGATCCTTGGCATAACCTAAGCCATGATAAAAATACCACATGTCTGGGTTGAAGATCAATTGTCTGGTTCATAGCAGAACTAACAATTAACACATGTGCAAAGAAATGAAAAATTAAAGAACAAAGTATCATCTGTTGTGTAGAGCCTCAATGTATGTTATGGAAGAGAAAGCTACCTAGCCTGTGAAATATTACAAAGAAAAAATTTTCCCTAGACGGAACATCTGGTCGGTAATGGATATCTTTGCTTTTAAAATATCATATTTGTTCAAAGTACAGCTTATTGTTGTGAAAACAGGAACATCCCCTTTGACCTTCATCCCCAAAATACAATGACTGTTTGATCCAAGTGATTGTCAAATCCTGAATATTGCATATTGAATGAGGTGAGTTCTGGTACAAAGCAACTAATCACACTCAGGAGCAACAGCCTGTTTTGAATCTGCAAAATTCTTCAAAACACAGATGAATGACCAAATAGAATTGAAAACAAGATGGTTTTCTTTCCTTATATTCTTGTGACCAACATAAAGTTAAACCAAGTGAGCTAAACTGTACTTGTCTAATCAGGGGTTGGAAGTGATAATCAAAATAATCCTTTGATCAACAGTATCATTTTTGCTCTTGCCACTTCCTCTCTTTAAACAAAGTGAAGCCTTGTTAGTATTTAGCGGTAGGGGGGGGGGGTTGTGTCAAGTGGATTGGGAGATTGG